>Ga0335074_10000224_pt1 | contig 86494 bp, 85 predicted proteins | sample Lox_Sample_23_FD_206715 | JGI IMG/M metagenome (GOLD analysis project Ga0335074, IMG submission 206715) | Soil microbial communities from Loxahatchee National Wildlife Refuge, Florida, United States - Lox_Sample_2.3 | ecosystem: Environmental > Terrestrial > Soil > Wetlands | place: USA... | reverse complement strand
CGAGCGCTCGTGGCCGACCCGCGCATCCTCGTCCTCGACGAGGCCACGTCGAACGTTGACGTGCACACCGAATCGCTGATCGAGCAGGGAATGCGTCGGCTCGTCGCGGGACGCACCGCGATCGTGATCGCCCACCGGCTCTCGACGATCCGCGGCGCCAGCCGGATCCTCGTGCTGGAGCACGGGGAGGTCGTCGAGGACGGCACGCACGAGGAGTTGCTCGAGGCCCGTGGCCGCTACTGGCGGCTCTACCGCGATTGGGCCGAGCAGGCCTCGGCCGCCTAGCCTGGGGCGTCGCGCCCGGGACGGGCCCCCCGAGGTCGCGTAGCCTCAAGAGCATGCCGACCGTCACCCGGCTTGCCCTCACGCCGATCAAGGGCACACGCCTAAAGACGGTCGACCGGATCGTTCTCACCCCGGCCGGCGTCCGTGAGAATCGCCGGTTCTACCTGATCGACGATCGCGACCGGATGATCAACGCCAAGATCGTCGGCGAGCTGCAGACCGTGACCGCCAGCTACTCCGACGCCGATCGACGCTTGCGGCTCACGTTCGCGGACGGGAGCACGGTCGAGGACGAGGTCAGGCTCGGCGAACCGGTGATGACGCGGTTCTTCTCGCGGCCGAAGGAAGCACGCCTGGTCGAAGGCCCGTGGTCCGCCGCGGTGAGCGAGCACGTCGGCCGCGCGCTCCGCCTGGTCGAGGGGAACGAGGTAGGTGGAGTCGATCGCGGCCGCCAGGGAGCGGTGTCGCTGATCTCCCGCGCCTCGCTCGACCGGCTCGCCGAGGTCGGAAGCCTCGAGTCGATCGACCCGCGACGCTTCCGGATGCTGGTCGAGATCGATGGCGTCGACGCCCATGCCGAGGATGGCTGGGTGGGCAACGGCTCGGTGCGAATCGGCGAGGCCATGGTCGCCTTCTCCGGTCACGTCGGCCGATGCCTGATCACCAGCCGCGACCCCGACACCGGCCGAGTGGACGTCCCGACCCTCGACATCCTGGGCACCTACCGGGGCGACCTCGATACCACCGAGCCGTTGCCGTTCGGAATCTGGGGCCACGTCGTTCGCCCGGGCGCGGTGGCCCTCGGCGACGAGGTCTCGCTCGTAGATGGGTAGTGTTCGACGGGGATGAGCCAGACTGATTCGAGCGTCCAGACGCGCGAGCGGGTCGAGATCGAAGTCGACGACCACATCGCGGTCGTCACGCTGACCAGACCCGAAAAGCACAACGCTCTCGACGTCGCGATGTTCGACGCGATCACGGCGGCGGCCGAGCGTGTGGCGGTCGAGCCGGGAGTGCGGGCCGTGGTGTTGCACGGCGAGGGCCCGAGCTTCTGCTCGGGCCTGGATGTGGCCGGCGTGATGGCCAGCCAGCCCAGCTCCGATGGGTTGATGGCGCCGCTGCGCGAGGCGGTTCCCAACTGGTTCCAGCGCGCGGCCCATCGCTGGCTCGAGGTTCCGGTGCCGGTGATCGCGGCGATTCACGGTCACTGCCTCGGCGGCGGGCTCCAGATCGCCATGGCCGCCGACGTGCGGTTCGCCACCGCCGACGCGAAGCTGTCCGTGCTCGAGGTCAAATGGGGCCTGATCCCGGACATGGCGATCACACGAACGCTGCCGCGCCTGGTGAGGATCGACGTGGCCAAGGAGCTCGCGTTCACGGGCCGCGTGGTGAGCGGCCGGGAGGCCTTCGAACTGGGGCTGGTAACCCATCTTTCGGACGATCCGCTCGCCGCGGCTCGCTCGCTGGCCGCCGAGATCGCTGGTCGCTCACCTGACGCGGTCCGCGGGATGAAGCGCCTGTTCGACGAGTCCTGGACGGGCTCGACGGAGGAGACGCTGCGGCTCGAGGCCGACATCCAGCTCGGCCTGCTCGGGACGCCGAATCAGCTCGAGGCGGTCCGGGCCGGCATGCTCAAAGAGCCGGCGCAGTTCACCGACCCGAGCTGACGATCACCTGATCTTCGCGGGTCGGCGCCGCGAAGCGTGCCGGAGCCGAGAAGCCGGCCGTCGCCGGCGGCGCGCGTCGCCACGCGCCGCCAGCGGCTGATCCGGCTCATCCGACTCCGACGGTCACCCCCGCCTGACGCTGAGCATCCGGCCCGAACTGGGCGGTGGCGTGTACCACCTGGTTGCTCGCCGCCTCCCAGCTGGGCGGGGTCACCTTGAACTCGGCGACCGCGGCCTGCCGCGGGGAGAGATTGAACGTCGAGGGTCCGATCACCCGCTGCGTCCAGCCCTGGGGCAGCTGGAGCGAGACGATCACGTTGTGGAGCGTCTCATTGCCTCCACCCTTGGTGAGCCTGACCCGAACCGTGCCGGTGTGACCCAGCTTGATGTTGCGCGGGGCGTGGATCACCACCTGGCGCGCGGCCGACGTCTGGGCGATGCCGAACGAGCCGTGAAGCGGCAGGTCGGCCAGCGCCGAGGAATCGCCCAGCCACAGGGCGTAACGCCCGGCGCTTTGCGTCCATCCGCCGGCGTTCGTGTCCCACCACCAGGTGTCTCGCGGTGTGACGGTGAACTGGAGCCGCGCCGACTGGCCGGGGGCAAGCGCCACCCGCTTGAAGTCCACCAGCTGGCGTGGCGGCTCCCCCGCCGCGGCCGGGTCACCCAGGTAGAGCTGAGCCACATCCGCCCCGGCGCGCTTGCCAACGTTGGTGATCGTCGCCGACACCTGAACGTCGCTGACACCGTCCGAGGCCGTCGGGGTGACGTGCAGTGCGCTGAAGCGGAACTGCGTGTAGGACAGACCGAACCCGAACGGGAACAGCGGCGTCAGGTTCTGGGCGTCGTACCAGCGATAGCCGACTTCGAGCCCCTCCGAGTACAGGACCTGACCGTTGACGCCGGGGAACTGCTGCGGCGTTGACGCGGGGACCTGGCTCAGGCTGGTCGGGAACGTCACCGGAAGGTGACCGCTCGGATCGACCTGCCCGAACAGCACGCGCGCGAGCGAGGTCCCGTTCGACTGACCGGGATACCACGCGTCGAGCACCGCGCCGGCCTGACTCAGCCACGGCATTGTCACCGGCGCACCTGCGTCGATGACGACCGTCGTGTGCGGATTGGCCGCGGTCACGGCCGAGATCAACTCATCCTGCGCCGAGGGCAGGCTCAGGCCCAGCCGATCGGTGGCCTCGGACTCGGTGTCGTCGGAGGCGACCACCACGACGCTCGACGCCGCCTTGGCCGCACTGACGGCCGCCGCGATGCCCGGCGCGAGATCCGACGGGGTCGCCCAGATGAGCGGTTCTGACTCACCACCGCCCGAGACCGATACCGAGTATGTCTGGCCCTGGGACAGGGTCACCGCCACCGAGTACACGTTCACCGGTGGCGTGCCGGGATTGTCGATCAGCTGTGTGCCGTTGAGCGACAGGTACTCCGGCGAGTAGCACTGACACTGGTTGGTGAGCGCGAGCACATACGTGCCCGACTCGGGCGCGGTGAGTGTCGCGGTGTAGTTCCCTCCGAACCCGGTGCCCGAGTTCGGCGAGGACAGGTCCGACGACGGGATCTGCGCGAGCGATGAGTCAGTCGGCAGACCTTGTGTGTAATTGACGGTCGTGCCCGAGCCGGCCGCAGCCTCGATCCCGGCCAGCGGGGTCACCGTCTGCGATGGCACGACGTACGCGCTGCCTCCGCCGCCATCGACCGGAGAGGCCGAAGCGGCCGGTCCGATGACCGCCACCGTACCCGCGTGTGCGGCGGACAGCGGCAGCGTCCCGTTGGCGTTCTTCAGCAGTGTCGTGCCGTCGTCGGCCACCTGCGTGCCGGTTGCCTGGTGCGCCGGCGTGGTCACCGTGGCGGTCGGCGTCGGCGTGAGCGGATGGTCGAACAGCCCAAAGCGGAACATCTCGGTGAGGATCCGCTGCACCATCGTGTTCAGCACCGACTGCGAGATCGTGCCGCTCGTGACCGCGTCCAGCAGCGGCGTCCCGAAGTAGGTGTCGAACGGCTGCTCCTGGTCGAGGCCGGCGAACGCGCCGCCGGCCGTGCTGTGCAGAGCCCCGTAGTCCGAGGTGACGAATCCGGGGAAGTCCCACTCCTGATCCAGCGTGTCGGTCAGCGTGTAGTGGTTCTGGCATGCGTACTCGCCGTTGATCGTCGCGTACGAGCACATGATCGAGCCGGCGTGGGCCTGCTGGATGGCCGCCTGGAACGCCGGGAAGTAGATCTCATTCAGCGTCCGCTGGCTGACGATCACGTCGTCGTTTTCGGTGTTGCGGTTCGTCTCCTGGTTGTAGGCGGCGAAGTGCTTGACCTGCGACATCTCCCCGGTGCTCTGCACGCCGTCGATCTCGCTGGTGGCCAGCGCCGCGTTCAGGAACGGGTCCTCGGTGAACGCCTCGAACGACCGGCCCCACCGGGGATCGCGGTCGATGTTGATCGTCGGCCCGAGGTTCACCGCGGCACCCTTGCCGAGCTCCTCCTGACCGATGACCTGACCGTACTGCCGGGCCAGCGAAGGATCGAACGTCGCGGCCAGGCTCACGCCGGCCGGCAGCTGCGTCACTCCAGTGAGCTGGTCCGCCACCCCGTTCGGTCCGTCCTCCTCACCCAGCGCGGGGATGCACAGGGGCGCCCCGGAGCTCGATGTCTGCAGGCCTGGCATCCAGAACACGTAGGGGTTCGGCGACGGATTGGGCCCCTCGTTGGTCGTGCCGTGGCCCTCAACGATGAAGTCCTCGTCGGCCGCGGTCATGTGACTCATGACCTCGGCCACGCGACGCGCGATCGGCTGGGTCGAGCCCACCCACGGGCAGCTCGAAGCCTGCGCCGGCTTGGCGCGCGCGGCCGCGCCGGCGGCGGCCGGCAGGATCGCCACCGACGCGATCACGATCGCCGCGACGGCCAGCAGCCTCGTGCTACGGCGCACTCGCCCGGCCGGCGAGCCGCCTCTGTGAACGCTGACAGCGCAGACGGACCTCCCACCGTCCCGGGCCGCGGGCCCATGATCGGATCGGCAGACCAGGCAGCGATCACGTGCACCAAGCATCTCCACGCCTCCCAAGCGCTGATGTGTGGACGGACCCCGGTCCCTCCAGCAACCTACCACAGCAATCGTTCACCGTCGCCCGCCGCGGGACCGTCAATGGCAGCTATTGGCGGGTCTGCAGCGGGTCCGTCGAAACCGAGATGAGACGGCCACAAGTTTCGAGCTGCAACTGGGGAACAGGGACTCGAACCCCAACTTCGACGTCCAGAGCGTCGCGTGCTGCCATTACACCATTCCCCAGTGGGCTCGGTGGCTGTCGAGACTCAGTGCGCGAGTATAGGTCAGCACGGACCGGTTCCTCGACTCTGCTGGGCGTTTCCGTCCGGCCCGCATGGGAACATACGTTCGTGTCATCAACACGTGAAGCCATCCAAGCGCTGCATGCGACCGGGTCGACGATTCCCGTGATCGCGCGCGAGTTAGACCTTGCCCCGACGACGGTTAGCTACCACGTGGACCGACTTCGCCAGGACCAAGGGGTGCCGCGCCCACAAGAAAGCGCTTCCCAGAAGGGGACGGTCGGGCACTCGACTACCCGGCTTGAGGTTGAGCGAATGCTTGCGCTCGGGTTGCAGCGTGCAGAGGTTGCCCGCCGGCTGGGCGTGTCCAAGGCGACAGTCAGCTACCACGCGCGACGCCTCGGTCGGAGCATCGACGAACGGTACGCGCGTCGCTATGACTGGAGCGCGGTTCAGGAGTACTACGACGCTGGTCAGAGCGTTCGGCAGTGCATCCAGGCCTTCGGCTTTTCGGCTGCCAGTTGGTGCGATGCCGTGAGGCGCGGCGCAGTGGTCGCACGCCCCAGCGCAACGCCGATCGCCGAGCTTCTGGTGGCCGACACCTACCGCGGTCGCTACAACCTGAAGCTGCGCCTTCTACGTGAGGGACTGAAGGAGAACCGCTGCGAGCGCTGCGGTGTGTCTGAATGGCGCGAGGAGCCGCTGACAATGGCGCTGCATCACGTCAACGGTAGGCGTAACGACAACCGCCTGGAGAACCTCCAGCTGCTGTGTCCGAACTGCCACAGCCAGACGCGCAATTACGCCGGGCGCAATGGGCGAGGGCGGAGAGTGAGCGCTGGCGCCGGCGAGGAGACCGACGCCGGCGGGGTTCCTCCGGGCGCCGACCTAGTCTTGCTGCCCGCCGACTTTTGCTCTGGCGCCCTCAGATCGTGGCGAGGTCGACCGAGACGTCGGCCAGATCGCCGACGCGGTCGCGGACGTCGGTTTCCGAGATCAGGAGCCGGCGGGCGTGCTCCAGATCGTCGGAGCGACCGACCGAGAGCGCCGCCTTCACGCGGTCGTCCTGGAGATAGAAGATCGTGAACTCGCCGGCGTCGATCGAGCCGCGGACGACCTCCTGATCCCACTCGTAGGCCGGGCCGATGTACTCGAGCGAGGCCCAGTCGGCGAGGTCGGAGAAGAAGTACGGGACGACGTCGTGGGGCTGGTCGCGGCCGAGCATGTTGAGCGCGGCCGTCTTGCCCTGATTGAAGGCGACGTCCCAGTGCTCGACGCGGAGGCGGGCGCCACCGTTGACGACGCTCTCGTACTCGGCGATGTCGCCGGCGGCGAAGACGCCGGGCACGGCCGTCTGTAGCCGGGAGTCGACGACGACGCCACCCAGGTCACCGATCTCGAGGCCGGCGGTGCGGGCAAGCCGCACGTCCGGCACGGCGCCGATGCCGACCACGACAGCGTCGGCGTCGAGCTGGCGGCCCGACTTGGTGACCACGCGCGTGATGCGGCCGCCGGCGCCCTCGAACCGATCGAGCTCGTCGTCGCCGAAGACCTCGATCCCATGCTCGGCGAGAACATTCTGGAAGAAGCCCCCTGCCTGCTCGCCGAAGTGGCGGCTGAGGGTGACCGACTCCATCATCACGAGCGAGCACGAGCTGCCCAGCTCGGTCAGCGACGCCGCGACCTCGGAGGCGATGTAAGAGCCGCCGATCAGCACGACGCGCTTGCCCGCGGCGTCGGCGCGGATCGTCTCGGTGTTGCCGAGCGTGCGCAGGTAGTGGATCCCCTCGAGCTCCGCGCCGGGCACCGACACGCGGCGAACGCCGGAGCCGGTGGCGACGAGCGCCTTGTCGAAGCTGACCTCCTGACCGTCGGACAGCTCGACGCTGCGCTCGCTCAGGTCGAGCGATTTGACCGACACCCGGGTCAACGCCTCGACCTGCTGCTCCCCGTACCACTCGGCGGGGCGGAACAGCGTGTCCTCGCGGGACTCTTGGCCCTGGAGGAAGCCCTTCGAGCAGGGCGGGCGGTTGTAGGGAAGGTCGGGCTCGCGCCCGATCAGCAGGATCGGCCCGTCGGCGCCGGATTCGCGCAGCCAGCGCGCGCAGTTCCCCGAGGCGAGCCCGCCTCCGATCAGCGCGTAGGCGACATGCCGATCAGCCATGATCAGCCCGCCGGGCCGGCGCCGTTGGGTGCGAACTGGGGCGTGATTTGCGCCTCGAGCCCCGGGTCGAGGATGAGCAGCACCTGGTCGCCGGGCTGGATCACCGAGTCGGCCTTCGGCACGAAGCCGGCGCCACCGCGCAGGACCGAGATGATCAGCGAGCCGTCGGGCAGCCGAACGTCCTGCACGCGCTGGCCGGCTGCCTCCGACCCCAGCCCGACCTCGAGCTCGATGATCTCGAGGTGCTCCTCCTCCAGCGCCAGCAGCTGAACCAGTCCGTACTCGGGGACCTCGTGCTCGATCAGGCGGAGGATCAGGTCGGTCGCGGAGACCGCCGGCTGGACGTCGAGCAGGCGGAAGTGCTGGAGGTTGCGCGGGTTGTTGACCCGGGCCACGATCCGCTGGACGCCGTACTTCTCCTTGGCCATCTGGCAGATCAGGATGTTGTCCTCGTCGTCGCCGGTGACCGCGATCACGAGGTCGGCCCGCTGGATGCCGGCGCGTTCGAGAACCCACAGCTCGGTGGCGTCGCCGTACTGGACGGCGTGCTCGAGCTCTTCCTCCACCACGCGGTAGCGCGCGTGGTCGGACTCGATCAGGGTGACCTCGCGCTCCTTGGCGATCAGCTCCCGTGCAAGGTTCCAGCCGACCTTGCCGGCGCCGGCGATGATCACATACATGAACAGTTCCTCATGTCATCGGTCAAGCCAGTACCACGCGCGAGGCCTCGTCAATCGCGACCTGCGTCGGGCAGATGGTCAGCAGCCCCTGCTCGGCATACCAGGCGGCGCGGCCGGGATCGGCGACCCGGACAACCACGCGCTTGACCTTGAACCGCCTCTGAGCGATCTGCGCGATCACCAGGTTCGTATTGTCGCCGCTGGTCGCGGCCACGAACACGTCGGCGTCTTCGATACCGGCCTCGATCAGGCCGTCGATCTCGAGCGCGGTACTGACCGTGAACCTTCCGCCCGCGTCCTCCCACGTGGTCAGCTGATCCTTGTCGAGCCGCTCGTGCGACAGCGGGTCGCTGTCGAGCACGGACACGTCGTGGCCCGCCGCGAGCGCCCGCTTGGCCACCTCGGACCCCACGCGCCCCGAACCGACGATCAGGATGAACACGGCCTGCACTCTAGAGACATTTGCAGGAAGGCAGGCTAACTCGCGAAGGGGTCATGGGGTGAAGAATTGAGCAAATTTGTCCAGGGGAGTGGGTTCAGTGAGCGAGCGAGCGCGCTTCCCGGCTTTCAAGCTGTTCGGGCGCCCGCGGCGACCCCACGGAGGGGCGTCTCCGGCGCGGGTGACTCGCGTCAGTTCGCCGCCCGACCCGGCGCCGAAGCGCGAAGCTGTCACACCCGAACGAGGCGCGTACCGAAAGTCAGGTGATGATCGGGATGATCAACAGCGCGACGATGTTCGCCACCTTGATCATTGGGTTGATCGCCGGTCCGGCGGTGTCCTTATAGGGATCGCCGACCGTGTCGCCGGTCACCGCCGCGGCGTGCGCCTCGGAGCCCTTGCCGCCGTATGCGCCGTCCTCGATCAGCTTCTTGGCGTTGTCCCACGCGCCACCGCCCGACGTCATCGAGATGGCCATGAACAGCCCGACCACGATCACGCCGATCAGCAGTCCGCCGAGCGCCTCGACGCTGATCAGGCCGACGATGAACGGAATCAAGATCGGGATCAGCGCCGGGAGGATCATCTCGCGCTGCGCCGCCCGGGTGACGAGCCCGACCGCCGCCCCGTACTCAGGCTGCTCGGTGCCGTCCATGATGCCCGGGTGCTCGCGGAACTGGCGGCGCACCTCCTCGACGACTGCGCCGCCGGCGCGCCCCACGGCCTCCATCGCCAGGGACGCGAACAGGTAGACCATCATGCCGCCAATCAAGAGCCCAATCAGTACCGGCGGGCTGCCGATCGCGAAGTTGTAGGCGTGCGGGAGCTCGCGCTCGAACGCGTTGAACAACACCAGCGCGGCGAGCGCAGCCGAGCCGATCGCATACCCCTTGGTCACCGCCTTAGTCGTATTGCCGACCGCGTCGAGCGGATCGGTGACGTTGCGAACCTCCTCTGGGAGATCCGCCATCTCGGCGATGCCGCCGGCGTTGTCGGTGATCGGGCCGAATGCGTCGAGGGCGACGATCAGCCCGGTCAGGGACAGCTGCGCCATCACCGCCACGCCGATCCCATAGATGCCCTCGGAGCCACCACCAGCCAGCTTCCACGCGCCGAGGATCCCGAGCGCGATCACGATCGCCGGCGGCGCGGTGGACTGGAAGCCCTGGGCCAGGCCTTGGATGATGTTCGTCGCGTGGCCGGTCTGCGAAGCGCGCGCGGTGCTTCTGACCGGGCCGAAGCGGGTCGACGTGAAGAAGTCGGTGATCACGAACAGGCACGCGGTCACGCCAATCCCGATCAGGGAGCACAAGTAAATGTGGAACCAATGCGGGGCTGTGCCGCCGCCCGTGAAAGTCAGGCCGCGCATCATCCAGTACGTGATCGGGATGAACACGAGCGCGGCCAGCCCGCCGGACACGACCAGCCCCTGGTAGAGCGCACGCTCCACGTTGCCGACCCTCGAGCGAACGGCAAAGGTACCGATGATCGAGGCGATGATCGAGACGGCGCCGAGGACGAGCGGATACAGCGCGACCGCCGACTGTTGATCGAACAGCAGGACCCCGAGCAGCATCACCGCGACCGCGGTCACGGCATAGGTCTCAAACAGGTCGGCCGCCATCCCGGCGCAGTCGCCCACGTTATCGCCGACGTTGTCGGCGATGACCGCCGGGTTGCGCGGGTCGTCCTCGGGAATTCCGGCTTCGATCTTCCCCACCAGGTCGGCGCCGACGTCGGCGGCCTTGGTGAAGATACCTCCGCCGAGGCGAGCGAACACCGAGATCAGCGATCCTCCGAAGCCCAGCCCGATCAGCGCGTTGACGGCATCGCGCGTGCTCTCCCCCGCGATCCAGGTCAACACGCCGTAGTAGCCGGCGACGCCGAGCAGCGCGAGGCCGACGACCAGCAATCCGGTTACGGCACCGCCGCGGAAAGCCACCGACAGGGCCCTGGCGACACCGCCGCGCGCGGACTCCGCGACGCGCGCGTTGGCGCGCACGGACACGTTCATGCCGATGTAGCCCGCCGAGGCCGAGAACAGTCCCCCGATCAGGAATCCGATCGCGACGCGGATGTTCTGGACTGGAATCAGCACGATGAACAGGATCACGCCGACCCCTGCGATCGTCGTGTACTGGCGGTTCAGATACGCCCGCGCGCCCTCCTGCACGGCGGCGGAAATGGTGCGCATCGTTTCGTTGCCAGGCGACAGCGCGAGAAGCGCCCGCGAGGTCAGCACGCCGTACGTGACGGCGGCGGCCGCGCACACAAGCGCGATGACCACACCGTGGTGCGTCAGGAAGCTGGACAAGAAGATCCTCCGGGGAAGCTCTGGGTTCGAGAGAGGGCGCGCGCAAGCGCAGCCAGAACAACGGGAAAGGGCCGCCACCCGTAGTCGAGCGGAGGCCCGGAAAGATGGAATTTTAGCGTGAGAGGCGGCGGGATGACGTCACGCCGGTTCGTGGGAATGTCGGCGGCGCCGGCGGGCGACGCCCGCTCAAAACTGTCGGCGACGCCTTACTGCCCGGGCACCCAAAGGCGGCCGCTGCGCTGCGCCGGACCGGGCTCGCCGGGCTTCGTCGGCTCGGGCGCCGGCGGTGGTGGCCCACTACCCGGCTGCGCGGCACCCGGCTGCCCGGCGCCCGGTGGCCCAGCGCCCGGTGCCCCGGCGCTCGGCGGCGCACCCGGTCCCGGGGCATCCGGCCCCGCGGCGCCGGCTTGCGCAGCGTCGGCCTCGGACCCCGGCTGGCCGCCGATCCTCACGAACGCCAGCTGGAGCTGCGAGACCGCGTCGCGAATCGCGCCGATCTGGGCCGGCGCGGTCTGTTCGAGCACCGGCAGGAGCGCCCGGATCGACTCGATGGCCAAGCGGACCTGGTCGGGGTCGCGCTCGCTCTCGGTCCCCGGGGCCAGCCCGGTGCGGCGCATTCCCAGGTTGGCCAGCGCCGCGACGTTGTCGAGCAACACGTGCTCGACCCTGAGTCGCTTGAGCTCCGCCTCGTAAGCGGCCTGAAGCTCTTCCTCGGTTGGCTCTTGTCCTGCGCTGCTCATTGGGTCACCTCCGCTGCATTTCCAGCATACGTATCGCGCGTCTCGGCCAGGGCCGCCGCGTAAGCCTCGGCCAGGCCAACCCCCGTCTCGGAGATCCGACGCTGACGCTGCGCCCCGTTCAGCGAAGGCAGCGCGACGTCGATCCCGAGTTCTGATCGGACCGGCGCGGACCAGTTCAGCAGCCGCTCGAGCGCCTCGGCGGCGGGATAGGCCTCGGCGCGATCGAGATCGAGCAGGTCGCCGTCCAGGCCGTAGCGCACCGCCCGCCAGACGTTCTCCTCGATCAGCCTGCGGGGCAGATCGGCAAACGGGACGCCCTCATCCGTGTCGCGTGCGGCCTGGGCGACGCAGGCCACGATCAGCCCGGCGAGCGACTCGGACTCCGACGCGGTCATCTGCGCGTCGCAGATCCTCACCTCGACGGTCCCGAACGAGAAGTGCGGGCGGATCGACCACCACACCTGCGTGTACTCCACGATCGAGCGCGTCGAGACGAGAAAGTCGATGTAGTCCGCGAACGCGCGCCAGCCGCCGAAGGCGTCGGGCACGCCGCAGCGCGGAAAGCTCTTGGTGAAGATCTGGGTCCGGGCGCTGTGCAGCCCCGAGTCGCGTCCGTCCAAGAAAGGCGAATTCGCGGAGATCGCGAGCAAGAGCGGGAGCACGGGGCGAAGCCGGTCGCACACCAGCACGGCACGATCGGCGCCGCGCACGCCGACGTGGACATGCAGCGAGAACGTGTTGTTGCGCCAGGCCACGTATTTCAGCCCCTCCTCGACGCGGTGGTAGTGCTCGGTGTCGATGATGTGCTGGTCGCGGTAGTCCGCCCACGGATGGGTCCCCGTGGCACCGAGCGCGACCCCGTGGTCGGCCGCCAGGGCGAACAGCCGGCGCCGGCGATCGCGCTGGGCGGCGAATGCGGCCGACAGGTCGGCGGCGCGACCGGAACGGATCTCGATCTCCGAGGAGATCAACTCGCCGGCGACGGATTCCGCCAGGACCGGGTCCGATTGAGCGCCCTCGAAGAGCACCTCGAACCGCGGCACGAGGTCAAGCGAGCCGGGGTCGACCAACCCGAACTCCTCCTCGAGCCCGACGGTGAAGTCGGTCGAGCTCTCGAAGGCAGCGTAGGCGGATTCCAGGTCGAGGCTGCTGCTCACTCGGGGATCACCGTTGTACGGGTCGGGTGAGGATCAGGTGAGGTAGAAGTACAGCGCGTAGAGCAGGTCCACGGCGGGGCTCGAGGTATGGACCGTGACCTCTGGCGGCACCTGGAGCAGGGCGTCTGAATAGTTGAAGATGATCTTCACGCCGGCGTCGACCAGCTCATCGGCCAGCTTCTGAGCCGCCGCGGACGGCACCGCGAGCACGGCCACGACGATGTCCTCCTCGTCGATCACGTTGCGTAGCTCGGAGTTGTGGCGCACCGCCAGCGGCCCGATCCGCTCTCCTACCTTGGCCCGATCGACGTCGAACACGGCCACGACCCGGAAGCCGTGGTCGGCGAAGATGTCCGAGGTGGCGATCGCGGTTCCCAGGTGGCCGGCACCGAACAGCGCGATGTTGTGCTGGCCCGAGGTGTGCAGGATCTTGCGGATCTGGCTGACCAGCGAGTCGACGTTGTAGCCGACTCCGCGCTTGCCGAACTTGCCGAAGCCCGACAGATCGCGGCGGATCTGCGTCGAGTTCACGTGCGTGTAGTCGGCGAGCTCCTGGGAGGAGATCGTCTCCTTGCCCATCTTGCGGGCCTGGATCAGGACCTGGAGGTAGCGCGACAGGCGGGCCGCCACGCCCAGTGCCAGCTTCTCGCCGGGTTTATCGATATCCAGCGGGGTGGGCGGGACCCCGTCATTGCCGCTGCCAACCGTATGACTCATCGGCTGTGCACCATATCGAGCCGGCGCTCGAGCTCGACCTCGTCGACGAACAGATCGAATGCCTCCTCGCCGTCGATCGCCACGACCGGGATGCGTTCGAGGTAGGCCCGGAGCAGATTCTCGTCGGCGTCGATGTCGCGCTCCTCGAGTACGAACGGGTGTCCGGCGCGGACCCGCTCGACGCGGACCCGCTCGAGAATCGCGCGGGCGTCGTCGCACAGGCAGCAGCCCTCCCGACCGTAGAGCACGACCGTCGTCATCGCGCCACCAACATCCGCTCGCCGGTCGCGTACACGTCGAGGTCGAGGTACTCGGGATAGGGTCGCTCCGGCACGAAGCGCGCGGCGCTCGCGATCATCGCTGCGTTGTCGGTGCACAGCTCGCGCGGCGGCACGTGCAGCTCCACCCCCAGGCCGTGCATCCGCTCGCGCACGGCTCCGTTGGCCGCCACACCACCGCCCACGGACAGCCGCTCAAGGCCGGTCTCCAGCAATGCTCGCTCGACGCGGATGGCCAGGGATTCGACGATCGCCCGTTGGTAGGAGGCGGCGAGGTCCGCCCGCAGCCGCTCCGCCTCAGCCGATCCGAGGTCGCGCACGCGGTAAAGGAGCGAGGTCTTCAGGCCGGCGAAGGAGAAATCGAGCCCCCGCCGGCGCTCTCCCACCGGAAAACGGAACGCCTCGCCATCTCCGCCCGAAGCCAGGCGCTCGAGCGCCGGACCGCCGGGGTACCCCAGACCGAGCAGGCGCGCGCCCTTGTCGAACGCCTCACCGGCCGCATCGTCGAGCGTCTGACCGAGGACCTCGTATTCCGGGCCGCGGTCGGTGACGCGGGCGATCAGGGTGTGACCACCGCTGGCGAGGAGACTGAGGAACGGCGGCTCGAACGCCTCCGCTCCCAGGAACGCCGCGGCCACGTGTCCGTGCAGATGGTCGACCGCGGCGAGCGGAAGCTCATATGCGGCGGCGAGCCCCTTGGCCGTGGCCAAGCCGACGAGCAGCGCCGCCACCAGGCCCGGGCCACAGGTCACCCCGATCAGCTCGACGTCAGGCAGCGCAACCCCCGCGCGGGCGAGGGCGTCATCCACCACGGCCCCGATCAGCTCCAGGTGGTGGCGCGAGGCGATCTCGGGAACCACCCCGCCGTAGCGATCGTGAATCCCCTGCGAGGAGATGACATTCGAGCGAATCTCCCCCGCTCGCGTGACGACGGCCGCACAGGTGTCGTCGCAGCTCGTCTCGAGCGCGAGGATCACCCGGACGCGCTCGGGGTCGATGCCGTCTCCGTCGTGCGCCACATGATCAGGGCGTCTTCCCCAGTGTCCTGGTAATAGCGACGCCGGGTCCCGGCGGAGCGAAAGCCAAACCGCTCGTACAGCGCGATCGCATGGGTGTTCGAGGGTCGTACCTCGAGCGTGTACGAGGCGTCGTGGCCAGCTCGGATGATCATCTCCTCGAGCAGCGCCGTGGCGATCCCGCGCCGGCGGGCAGGCGGATCGACGGCGATGTTCATCAAGTGAAAGACGTCGGCGTAGCGCGAGCAGATCTCATAACCGACGATGCGCCGCTCCTCGATCGCGGCCAGGCACACGCCGGATGGCTTGGAGAGCTCGAGCACGAACATGGCGAGCGACCAGGGCGTCGGGAAGGCTCTGCGCTCAATCGAGATGACCTGCGGAAGGTCGGAGTACCCGAGGGGTCGGATCGTGACGGACGGTGTACTCATCAGGTGCGTTTGGCGATCTCGGCGTCGGGAGCGCGGAGGTAGTCGGGCCGTACCTCGCCGGGCACCGTCGCTGGCAGTCCGCCGGCGAGCCGGCAGTGATGCGCAGCCGTTACCCGGTGCAACGGCGAATCATCCTCCGGGATGAACGATCCCGCGCGCTCGAGAACCTCCCTGAATGCTATCGCCCCGTCTCCGATCGCCAGCGTGCTCGGCCCCAGTGGCGACACCAGCTCGGCCAACCCCTCCGGAGCGATCGCGCGGGGGGTCAGCAGGGCCGCGTCGAAGCTTTCGGCCTCGTCCAACCGCCAGGCGGCCGCGAACACCTCGCCCCGCCGGGCATCGAGCACCGAGAGGACGACGTCCAGCCCCTGAGGTACAGACTCCGTGCCGTCAGAAGGCACCCTCGCGCGGTGTCCGGCCAAGGCGAGCGACTGCAACGTGCAGACGCCGACGAGCGGGATATCCCTGGCCTGGGCCAGCGCGCGCGCGGTGGCGATCCCGATCCTCAGCCCGGTGAACGTTCCCGGCCCGACGCCTACGGCGATCCGGTCGACGCCGTCCCATCCGATCTCCGCGCGTTCGAATACGCCGGCGATGAGCGGCAGCAGGCGCGTGGCGTGCCCCGGGCGCCGGCCGGCAGGCGGATCGTCACGCGCGACGTAGACGACCCCGCCCACCCCGCACAGTGCGACGGCCGTGGCGCGAGTGGCGGTGTCGAAAGCGAGCACCCTCATCGGGACTCCAGCGGCGCCCCGACCACCAGCGGCGCGTCGATGGCGATCATCCGCGTGTCGCCACCCTCGTGCTCGATCACCACCTGCGCGGCGACCCGCGCGAGCGCGGCGATCGTCTCGACCGCACCCCCGGGCCATTCGACGAACGCGATCCGGTCCGGGCCTAGGTAGTCGGCCAGTAGGTCCGGGTCCTCGTCGCGCAGGTCGCCCACGCGATACAGGTCGAGGTGGGAGACAGGTACCGCGCCCGGGTAGCGTTGACCGATCGTGAAGGTCGGACTCGTGACCGTCGATCGCACTCCGAGCGCGCGGCAGGCTCCGCGCACGAACGTGGTCTTCCCCGCCCCCAGCTCGCCCTCGACCAGCACCACGTCTCCAGGCGCCAAGCTCGACGCCAGCTCAGCGGCAAGCGCCTCGGTTTGTTCAGAACTGGTGGTCTGATGTCGCTCCGACATCGTTTAAGCCAATGTAGTGCAGGCAGATCGCGTCACAGCTCCGACCCGTTCGCTACCGTCACGCTCAGCATGAGCGCCCGCACCACGGACTCGACCGAGGCTCGAGCGGCATGCCGCTGATGCGTCGCTACCAGCCGCATCTTGACCGGGTGCGCGACTCCGAGACGGCCAAGGCCGCCGGCCTGGCCGGCGCGATGGTGGCCAACAACGTGATCGCGCTGGGCTCGGTGATCGTGTTCTCACGGCTGCTCAGCGACTACGGATCGTTGGCGGCGCTCGTCAGCTACTTCCTGATCCTTGCCGTGGCCGGATACGCGATGCAGGTCGCCACTGCTCGCGAGGCGGTGCTCGGCCACCTCGGGACGGGGCCCGCGCTGGCCGCCACGGTCCGCAACTGGACCAAGTGGCTGCTCGTGTTCACCGCGGTGATGACCGTGGTCTCGGTACTCGTCCGCCATCCGATCGCGGAAGCCGTCGGGGTCAAGGAGCAATGGGCGGCAGCGCTCGGGATCCCGGCCGGATGCATTTATCTGCTGCTCTGCATCATGCGCGGCGTCCTCCAGGGCCTGGGCGAGTACAAGTCGGTCGGGATCAGCCTGGTCGGCGAGCAGGCCGCGCGGCTCGTCATCGGCGGCGTGATCGCCGCCGTCCTGACCGGAACCAGCGCCCGGGTCACCGGTGCCTACATCGGCACGCCGCTGTCGTTCGTGGCCATGTCGCTCTACTGCGCCGTGCTGCTGCGGCGGCGACTGGGGCGGGCGACGCCGGGTCAGCGCCCGGCGCTGAACCTGTGGGATCACGTGCGCCACGCGTGGGTACCGATCGCGGCGCTGGCCGTGATCGCGGTCCTCCAGAACATCGACATCATCGCCGCCAAGCATCGCTTCTCGACCGACCTGGCCAGCTCGTACAGCGCGACCGCCGTCGCGGCCAAGGTACTGATCTGGGTCGCGATGGGGGCCGGCTTCTACCTCGTCCCCGAGGTTTCGCGCCGGCGGGCAGCCGGCGAGGACACCCGCCCGGTGCTGGCCAATGCGCTGGCGATCGTGGGCGTGGCGGCGATACCCTGCCTGCTCATCTACGGGCTGGTTCCCCACCTGCTGATCCGGGCCGCATTCGGACCCAAGCGGCTGCTCGCCGTCGACTCGCTGTTCATCCTCGGCGTCGCGTTCACCGTGCTGGCCACGACGTACATGGCCGTCCAGTACATGCTCGCGCTCAAGCGGAAGTGGTTCCTGCTCGCGCTGGCCGCCGTCGCGGTGGCGGAGCCGATCTTCCTGCTCCAGGCCCCCCGCGAACCGAAGGGGTTCGCGCTCGTCGTGCTCGCCGTTCAGGCCGTGGGAGCGCTGGTGGCCTTCGGGTTCGCGCTGTGGCCGGACAAGTCCTCGCCTCGATCCGAGCCGCCGGACCCCGGCGTCGCGACCGAGGTCGAGCTGGTCGGCGCGCCCTAGACGGGCTCAGAACAATCCGAGCTGGGCCGCCGCCGGCTCGGGCTCGCCGGCAATCCGCGGCACCTCCCCGTCCTCATCCGCCAGATCGTCGAGATCGGGGATCGGGTCGGACACGTCGGGCTGCTCCGGCGGCCCAAGCGCGAGCAGCTCCGGGATCCGGTGAAAGTCCGCCCTCAGCGCCTCGAGCATCGACGGCGTGTACAGCGCCGCCGCCGGGTGATACAGCGGGTACAGCCGCACCGCCCGGGGGCCGATGATCCGCTCCTCCTCGCGACCGTGCAGGCGCGAGATGCCGGTGCTGTCGGCCCGCAGCAGCTTGGTCGAGAAGTTGCCGAGCGTGCAGATCACGGTCGGCTCGATCAGGTCCACCTGACGGCGCAGGTAGTCGTTGCACGACTCGATCTCGTTGGGGTGCGGGTCGCGGTTGTTCGGGGGCCTGCATTTCAAGGTGTTCGCGATGAACACGTCGCCGCGGTCCAGCCCGATCTCGGCCAGCAGCTTGTCGAGCAGCTTGCCCGCCTGGCCGACGAACGGCAGGCCCATCCGGTCCTCGTTGGCGCCGGGCGCCTCGCCGATGAACATCAGGTCCGCGTCGGCGTTGCCGGAACCGAACACGACCGTGGTGCGCGTCTGATGCAGGGGGCAGCGAGTGCATTCTCGCGCCTCCTCGTAGACGGCCTTCAACAGCTCGCGACGCTCCGAGGCGGTCCTCACTGGTGGCGATGGTAACCCTGTCCACGGACGCCCCGACGACTGGACCACGGTATTTGCGGGGTCGAAACGGGTAACATCGTCTCGGGGCCGTCACGCGGACGCCGCGGACGGACCTCGACGCCAGATCATCACTTTCAGACGCCGACCGGTATCTCAGATGCGGGAACTGGAACGGGATTCGACATCCGACAAGCCTGCGTGTAGGCGGCTGGCCATCGTGGGCCAGGGCCGCGTCGGACACGCGCTGGCGAGCGCGCTCGCGGAGGCCGGATACGAGATCGCCGGCCCGCTGGGTCGGGGGGCGGCCGCCGACGGCGCCGACGCGGCCCTGCTGTGCGTCCCCGATTCTGAGATCGGCGACGCCGCGGCACTGATCGCTCCCGGCCCGCTGGTCGGCCACTGCTCGGGCGCCACCGGGCTCGACGTGCTCGGGCCTCGCGAGGCGTTCTCGCTGCACCCGCTCATGACCGTGACGGCCGAAGGGGCCGAGTTTGCCGGCGCGGGCGCCGCGATCGCCGGGAGCACACCGCGGGCCCTGGCGCTCGCGGGCGAGCTGGCCGGCACCCTGGGGATGCGGCCCGTCGAGATCGCCGAGCGCGACCGAGCCACCTACCACGCCGCCGCCTCGATCGCATCGAACTTCCTGGTCACGCTCGAGGCCGCCGCCGAGCGCGTGGGCGCCGGCGTCGGGATCGAGCGCGAGCTGCTCGTGCCGCTCGTCCGCGCCACCGTGGAGAACTGGGCCAGGCTCGGCTCCGAGCGGGCGCTGACCGGACCGGTAGCCCGCGGCGACGAGGCCACGGTGGCTCGCCAGCGCGTCGCCGTCGAGGCCGTGGCTCCCGACCTCCTACCTCTGTTCGACGCGCTCGTGCAGGCCACGCGCGAGCTCGCCTCGCAGACCGCCCCGGAGGCGCAGCCGGCATGAGGATCCTCGACACGATCGCCCAGGTCCGGCGCGCGCTCGCCGAACCGCGCCGCGCCGGCCGGACGATTGGCCTGGTTCCCACCATGGGCGCCTTTCACGAGGGCCATCTCTCGCTCATCCGCAGAGCGCGTGAGGAGTGCGACGTCGTCGTCGTCTCGCTGTTCGTCAACCCGGCCCAGTTCAACGATCCGGCCGACCTGACCGCGTACCCGCGCGACGACAAGCGGGACGCTGCGCTGGCCGAGCGGCTCGGGGTCGACTACCTGTTCGCGCCCGCCGTCGACGAGGTGTATCCCCCCGGCTTCGCCACGAACGTGTCGGTGGGCGGCGTCACCGAGACGCTCGAGGGTGCCCACCGCGGCCGCGGCCACTTCGACGGCGTGACCACGGTGGTGACCAAGCTGCTCAACATCGTCGGTCCCCACGCGGCCTATTTCGGCCAGAAGGACGCGCAGCAGGCAGCGGTGATCAAGCGCCTCGTGCGCGACCTCGATATGCCCGTCCGGATCGAGGTCTGCCCGACCGTCCGCGAGCCCGACGGGCTCGCCCTGTCGAGCCGGAACGCCCATCTGTCGCCGACCGAGCGCGCCCGCGCCGCCGCTCTGAGCCGGGCCCTGCGCGCCGTCGAGGAGGCCGTCAGCTCCGGCGAGCGCGATCCAGCCGCCGCCCGAGCGCGCGCGCTGGCCGAGCTCGAGGCCGATCAGATCGACCCCGATTACATCGAGCTCGTCGCGGCCGACACGCTCGCGCCGGTGGGCACGATCGACGGCGACGTCCTCGCGCTGATCGCCGCCCGCGTCGGCTCTACCCGGCTGATCGACAACCACCTGATCCAGGCAAATCAAACGGGCAACGGGAGGCCCTGAAATGCAACGCACGATGCTGAAGTCGAAGATCCATCGCGCGACCGTGACCGAGTGCGACCTGCATTACGTCGGGTCGATCACGATCGACCCCGAGCTGCTCGAGGCGGCGGACATCCGCGAGTTTGAGCAGGTCGCCGTCGTCGATATCGACAACGGCGCGCGCTTTGAGACGTACACCATCGCCGGCCAGCGTGGCTCGGGCGACATGAAGGTCAACGGAGCCGCGGCGCGTTTGGTCCACCGCGACGACACGATCATCGTGATCTCCTACGCCGCCTACGACCCGGACGAGCTGGACAACTACACGCCGCGCGTCGTCCACGTGGGCGCGCGCAACGAGATCGTGAACATCGACCGCGAGGTGGCGACCCTGCTCGGGGCGTCAACCGTCGCGTGAAGGAGAGTTCAAGTGTCTGCAACGCCTCGCATTCCGATCCCCCAGAACCTCGACGCGCCGCTGCCGATGACGCTGCCCCGCCTGGCCGAGAAGAAGCGGCTGGGCGAGCCGATCGTGATGGTCACGGCCTACGACTATCCCTCCGCCCAGGTCGCCGAGGCCGCCGGCGTCGACCTCGCGCTGGTCGGCGACTCGGGCGCGATGACCGTGCTCGGGTACCCCTCGACGGTTCCCGTGTCGACCGACGAGATGCTCATGCTCGCCGCCGCGGTCCGGCGCGGACTGCAGACGCCGCTGCTGATCGGCGATCTGCCCTTCGGCTCCTATGAGGCCTCCGACGAGCTGGCCATCGCCACCGCGCAGCGGTTCGTCAAGGAGGCCGGATGCGACGCGGTCAAGCTCGAGCGCGGCGGGACGAGCGTCCAGCGCGCCCGGGCGATCGTCGATGCGGGAATCCCGGTCATGGGGCACGTCGGGCTGACCCCCCAGACCGCCACCGTGCTCGGCGGCTACCGGGCCCAGGGACGAAACGCGCAGCGCGCGCTGGGCGTGGCCCGCGACGCGATCGCCCTTCAGGAGGCCGGTTGCTTCTCGCTCGTGTTCGAGGCGATCCCGGCCGCGGTCGCGCAAGCGCTGATGGCGCGGCTCGAGATCCCCGTGATCGGGATCGGCGCCGGGCCGGCGACGGACGGCCAGGTGCTCGTATTCCACGACCTTCTCGGCATCTACGACGGGCACGCGCCCCGCTTCGCCAAGCGCTACGGAGAAGTCCGCGAGCAGATGGTCGCCGGCGTGGCCGCCTACGCGGCCGACGTGCGCAGCGGCTCGTTCCCAGGCCCGGAGCACACCTACTCGATCGACGACGAGGAGCTGCGCGCGTTCGAGGCCGGTCTGGACGCCGTCGACTCATAGCCGCCGCGGCCCCTCGGCCGGGCCTCACGAATACCATGCCATTGGATGCCGCGCCTCGGAGACCTGTTCGCTCCGCGCGACCGGGCTTACTTCGAGTTGTTTGAGGAGGCCGGCCAGAATGCCGTGCTCGCCGCGGATCTGCTCGAGCGTCTGCTGGTCAACTTTCCCGACAGCGGCGAGCTGGCCACGGAGATCCGCGACTGCGAGCACGAGGGCGATCGGATCACGCACGACATCATCGATCGCCTCAATCACACGTTCGTCACCCCGATCGACCGCGAGGACATCCTGGCGCTCGCCTCCGCGCTCGACGACATCGTCGACTACACCGAGGAGGTAGCCGACTATCTCGGCCTGTACCGGATCGAGGCGCCGATGGATCAGGCGATCGGCCTGTCCCAAGTTCTCAGTGCGGCGTGCCGCGAGATCGGCCAGGCGATCCCGCTGCTGCGTGGCTTCCGCGACATGTCCCAGCACACGGTCGAGGTCAACCGGCTGGAGAACGAGGGCGACCGGCTCTCGCGCGAGGCGGTCGCGTCGCTGTTCGACAATCGCGTCGACCCGATGGTCGTGATCCGCTGGAAGGACCTGTTCGAACGTCTCGAGGCGGCGATCGACTCGACCGAGCACGTCGCATACATCCTCGAAGGGATCGTCATTAAGAACTCGTAGGCGACCGTGTCTCACTTGGCAGGGCGCGTTGGCTGTTGTAGCTTGCCCGCCGTGGAGAGGGACCCGCCTACCGCGCCGAGCGGCTTGTCGGTCCGTGATGTGGCCGTGTCGTTCGGCGGCATCACCGCGCTCGAGCAGGTCTCGGTAGATGTCTCGCCCGGCGAGGTGCTCGGCGTGATCGGCCCCAACGGCGCCGGCAAGACGACCCTGTTCAACGTCATCTGCGGCTTCGTCAGCCCGAAGTCGGGCACGCTGCGCTGGCGCGGGAATCCGATGACCCGGGTTCACCCCGATCGCCTGGCGTCGCTCGGGATCGCGCGCACCCTCCAGGGCGTGGGCCTGTTCACCAGGCTGACCGTGCTCGAGAACGTGATGGTCGGCGCGCAGCGGTTCCGCCGCACGCCGCTGCTCAGCGCGACGCTCGCGCTGCCCTGGTCCGACCGCGACGAGCGGCGGCTGCGCGACCGCGCCCTGGCCGCGCTGGCTCGGCTCGGCTGTCAGGACGTGGCCGATCGCCTGCCCGGCACGCTGCCCTACGCCGTGCAGAAGCGCGTCGCGCTCGCCCGCGCCCTGGCCGGTGAGCCCCAGCTCCTGTTGCTCGACGAGCCGGCCGGTGGTCTCGACGCCCGCGAGCTGTCGGACCTCGGCGACCTGATCGGCTCGCTGGGCAGCTCGGTTGCGGTGATGCTCGTCGACCACCATATGGATTTCGTGGTGTCGGTGTGTCATCGCATCGTCGCGCTCGACTTCGGCCGGGTGATCGCGGACGGAGACCCATCGGTGGTGCAGCGCGACCCACGGGTGCTGGAGGCGTACCTCGGGCGCGAGGCCGACGAGCCGCCGGCGCCGGCCGGCAACGGAGGCGGGCGTGCTGACGGTTGAGGAGCTGACCACCGACTACGGCCCGATCCGGGCGGTCGACCACGTCTCGCTGGAGGTGCCCGAGGGCTCGGTGACCGCGGTGCTCGGCGCCAACGGCGCGGGTAAGACGTCGCTGCTGCGCACGATCACGGGGCTCGCCCGGCCGACGTCTGGGCGGGTGAAGGTCGAGGGCGAGGACATCACCCACTGGGCGGTCGAGGAGATCGTCCGGTTCGGTATCGCGCACGTCCCCGAGGGCCGCGGCGTGATCGCGGAGCTCACCGTGCAGGAGAACCTCCGGCTCGGCGGCCTGTGGCGCGGCCGCGACGCGATGCCGCTCAGCGAGATCTACGAGCTCTTCCCGCGCCTGGAGGAGCGCGCCCGCCAGCCGGCGTCGAGACTGTCGGGCGGCGAGCGGCAGATGCTCTCGATCGGCCGCGCACTCGTGGGGCGCCCCCGGGCGCTGCTGCTCGACGAGCCGTCGCTGGGGCTGGCACCGGTGCTCGTGGCGCAGATCATGAGCCTGGTGCGGCGGCTGGCCGACACGCTCGGGCTCGCCGTGCTGCTCGTCGAGCAGAACGCGCGCAGCGCCCTGTCGATCGCCAATCGCGGCGTCGTGCTCAACCTCGGCCGCGTCGTCGCCGAGCAGGACCCGCATAAGCTCGCCGCCGATGAGCGTCTGCTCCACGCCTACCTGGGTTTCTGAACCGTGACCAAGTTCATCGACCTGACGTTGAGCGGGATCTCCTCCGGGGCGATCTACGCCGCGGTAGCGCTCGCCCTGGTCCTGATCTGGCGCTCGACCCGGATCGTCAACTTCGCCCAGGGCGCAATGCTGATGATCACCACGTTCATCGCCTCCGGCGTGATCGACGGCGGCGGCTCGTACGTGCTCGCGTTCGTCGTGGCGCTCGCCTCCGGGTTCGTCCTGGGCGCCGTCATCGAGCGGGTCGTGGTCCGGCCGGTCGAGAACGCCCCGCCGCTCAACGCCGTAATCCTCACCCTCGGCCTGTACACGCTGCTGGTCGCGGCAGCCGGAATGATCTGGGGGAATACCCCGCGCTCGTTCCCGGCGGCGTTCTCGCTGCGCGGCTATCGGGTCGGCGGAACCACGCTGCTGTTCACGCCCAACGACACGTTCACCGTGCTGATCGTGCTCGCCGTCGCGGCGTTGCTCGCGCTGCTGTTTCGCGGGACGACGCTCGGCCTGCGCATGCGCGCGAGCGCGTTCGCGCCCGAGGTGGCGCGACTGCTCGGCGTCCGCGTGGGACGAATGCTCACGCTCGGCTGGGCGCTGGCCGCCGTCACCGGAGCCCTGGCCGGTGTGCTCGTCGCGCCATCGGTGTTTCTCGGCCCCAACAACTTCGACCCGATCCTGATCAGCGGGTTCGTCGCCGCCGTGCTCGGCGGGCTCGACAGCCCGCCCGGCGCAGTCATCGGCGGGATCGCGCTCGGGCTGGCGCTGTCCTACGTGTCGGGCTACGAGGGATCGGCGCTCGCGCCCCTGGCCGCGCTCGTGATCCTGATGATCGTGCTCATGATTCGCCCCACGGGCCTGTTCGCCGCGACGCGGGAGCGCCGGGTGTGAGCACGGCGCGCGGCGTCATGCGCTCGAGCACGCTGCTGCGCTCGCTCGTACTCGTGGTCGTCGGCGGGCTCCTGCTGCTCGTACTCAGCGACACGCTGAGTGCCTACCGCGACCTCCAGCTCGCCACCGGCGCCTACTACTTCTGCGTGCTCGCCGGGCTGACCGTGCTGGCCGGGTCGAGCGGGCAGATCTCGCTCGGCCACGGTGCCCTGATGGCGGTCGGGGCGTACACGGTGGGCAAGCTCGCGGGCGCCGGATGGGCACTCGTCCCCGAGCTCGCGGCCGCCGCCGCGGTGACCCTGATCATCGGGATCCCGGTCGGGCTGGCGGCCAGCCGTCTGCGCGGGCCGTACCTGGCGGGCGCCACGCTCGCGTTCGCGGTCGGACTGCCGGCGTTGGCCGACAGGTTCCCCACCGCGTTCGGCGGCGAGAACGGGCTCACGATCAACCCCCCGACTCCACCCGCCTCGCTCGGCGCGAACTTCCCGCTCGAGCGCTGGCAGGCGTGGATCGCCTGCATCGGCGCCTTGATCGTGGTGTTCGTCTTCTACAACCTGGGTCGCAGCGGAGTGGGTCGCGCGCTGCGCGCGGTCCGCGACGACGAGATCGCCGCCTCGCTGGCCGGCCTGCGGATCGGGCGCTGGCAGACGCTGGCCTTCACTCTGAGCGCGGCCGCGGCGGGGCTCGGCGGCGGCCTGCTCGCGGTCGTCACCGGGACGGTCGCGCCCGGCGCGTTCCCGCTCCAGCTGTCACTCATGCTGCTCGCCGGCGTGGTCATCGGCGGCCTCGGATCGCTGGTCGGCGCGGTGTGGGGCGCCGCCCTGCTCGTGTTCCTGCCCAACTGGACCAACGACCTGGCCAGCTCGTTCTCGCTCTCGACCAACGTCGCCCACAACCTCCCGCTCGCCGTGTACGGCGTGGTCCTGATCGGCGCGATGCTGGTGTGGCCGACCGGCATCCAGGGGGCGCTGCGGGCGATCGGGCGCGGGGCACGGACGAGGCTCGGGACGGGCGCCCGACCAAGTCTCGTGGAGCCCCCGGCCTCCACTGACGGCACGCCGTCCGGCGACGTGGCCGCCGGCCAGCAACCCGCCGCCGAGGCCGGCGCCAAGGCGCCGTCTGAGTCCTAGCCGCGCTTGGGGGGGCGCCCGCGGCGCGCGCGCGCCTTGGTCGGGATCCCCAGCAGCGAGGCCGAGACGTCGCGCAGCCGCGCGTAGTCGCCCCGGACCCCGCTCGTCGCGTCGTTCCACAGGAAGGCGTGGCGAAGCTGAACGAGCGCGTAGGCGAGCGTGTCGGGATCGGTCGGTGGCTCGTAGCCCCTCGCCATCTCCTCCTCGATCAGCGCCTGGATGCACGCCACCGCGCGCGGCTCGACGACCCCGGCGCTCGTGGTGAGCATCCTCATCGCGCCGTCGCGCTCCTGCTCGAGCAGGCGCCGCACGGCGCGCGAGCGCGTCAGCGTCTGGTTCACCCGATCGAGCACCTCGAGCAGCCCGGGGGCACCGCGGCGTCGCACCTCGGCCCGCTTGCGCGCCACGAGCAGCTCGAGCTGACGGGCGACCACCTCGCCGAGCAGCGCCTCGCGAGATCCGAACCAGCGGTAGATCGTGGCCCGACCAAGACCGAGCCGGGCAGCCACGACGGTGACGTCGACGCGCTGGCCATCCAGATACAGCTCGGTCACCGCCGCGAGCACGTCGTCCCGCGACGCGGTGGCCGGCCGCCCCCGCTTCCCGCTACGTGCCGGCTGCTCGCCGGCCGTCGCGGCCACAGGGAGGTTTCTCTCGGCTGCTATTGCCACCCAACTCACCGGACTTTAATATTTGAAACACCTGAGGGAAAACGTATCTAATTAGATTCCGCGCGTCGAGGGGCGCTCGGTTCCAGTCGGGTCCACCGTGAGGAGGAGAGGTATGAGGTTTCGCAGCACCAAAGTGCTGGCGTACGTGGGGTTCGTGGTCGCGGTCGCCTTGCTGCTGGCGGCCTGCGGTTCGTCGAGCAGCAGCAGCGGGAGTAACAGCAGCAGCGCAAAAAGCAGCAGCAGTAGCACCAGCAGCAGCGGGAACGGCGGTGCCACGGCGACCGGCGTGACCGCGACGAGCATCACGTTCGGGACCCATCAGCCGCTCACGGGACCGGCCGCCCCGGGCTATGACGAGATTGCGCCCGCCTCCCAGGCGTTCTTCGACTACGTCAACGCCCACGGCGGCGTGTACGGGCGCCAGATCCACCTGATCATCAAGGACGACGCCTACAACCCGACCATCACGGTCAACGTCGTCCACCAGCTCGTGCTTCAGGACGACGTGTTCGGGATCTTCGAGGGCCTCGGCACGCCGACCCACACCAAGGTCGTGGGCTTCCTGAACGCATCGAGGATCCCCGACCTGTTTGTCGCGTCCGGCTGCCCGTGCTGGGACAACGGCGCGACCCAGCCTTACACCTTCGGCTGGCAGCCGAACTACACGATCGAGGGGAAGGTGCTCGGTCAGTACATCAAGCAGCACTTCGCGGGTCAGAAGGTCGGCGTGCTCTACCAGGACGACGACTTCGGTCAGGGCGGACTCGCCGGGATCGAGGACGAGGTTCCTGCCGCCGACATCGTCTCCAAGCAGCCCTATCAGTCGGGTACGACGACGCTCGCGGCGCAGGTCACGGCGATCAAGACCTCGGGGGCAAAGGTCATGGTCGACTTCACGGTGCCGATCTACACCGCCATCGCCCAGCTGACCTCGTTCACGCTCGGCTACAAGCCCCAGCTCGTGGTCTCGAACGTGGGCATCGACCCGCACACGGTGGGCGACCTGCTCAGCACGATCTCCAAGGGCAAGGCCTCGGGTGACGCCTTGATCGACGGCGCGATCACCGACGGGTACCTGCCGTCGTTCAGCGATGCGTCGAACCCGTGGATCCAGCTGTTCAAGAAGATCAAGGCCCAGTACGACCCGTCGGCGCCGTGGGACGGCAACGTCGAGTACGGGATGGCCAACGCATACACGCTCGTGCAGGCCCTCGTGGCGGCCGGCAAGGACCTCACCCGTCAGGGCCTGGTCAACGCGGTCGACAACGACGGCGGCTCGTGGATGGGGCCGGGGCTCACCCCCTTCCGCTACACGAAGACCGAGCACGGCGGCTACTCGGGTGTGCAGATGGCAAAGGTCGTGGGGACCGACATCGATCCGTTCGGACCCGTGCTGACCACCCCGCCAACCGCCGGCAGCGCGATCACGACGTACAGCGGAACCCCCGGCACGCCGCCGGCTTCGGGGATTCCTTCGAACTAGAGAGTGATTCGATGAGGCTGGGTCTCGCGTCCGCGGCACCCAGCCTCGTCCTCTCTCCGTGAGCCGCGGTTTGCGGCTCGTCGGTTCGCGGGTAGAAATAATCGCGCGGGCGGCGATCGCAAGGCGGCTGATGGCACTGACACAGCGGTGGCGACAGGGCGAGCATCCGATCAGGACGGGAACGGAAGATGTCGGGCTTTGAGGTCACGCCCGCGAACCTGTTGCTGGGGTCCTCGCTGATCAGGACCAGCGGGGTCGGTCAGGGCGCGGCGGAGGTGGGATCGGCCGGCGCGGCAGCGCAGACGCCGCTGGCCGGGGCGTGGTCGGCCTTCGTCGAGCGCGCCGACAAGGCGCTCTCCGTGCAGTACGAGGTGGTCGACGACCTGGCCCGGGCGCTGTCGATAGCGGCGACCGCCTATCAGGTGACGGACGAGGCGGCCGCGCACAGCCTGCACGTGAACCGATGAGCGCGCTCGGGACATTTAGCGCAAGCGGGCCGGGGGTATTTGGCCTGGGCGGGTCCGCGCCGACCGGAGCAGTGGATCCGTTCGGGGGCCAGACCCCCTACGGATTCAGCATTCCGCAGGGGGACTCCGGCGAGCTCCAGCTGGCCTCCCGGAGCTGCGCGGACCGGGCGATGGGGCTGGACTCGCAGGTCATGTACGTCACCAACGGCGCGCGCACCGCGCTCGGGGGCTGGCGCGGCCAGGCCGAGGCGGCGTTTCTCGACTACTCCGGCACCCTCGTCCGGGCCCTTCATGCCAACTCGGACGCGTTCGCGCGGGCGTCGCAGGTGCTGAGCAGCTTCGCGGGCGAGCTCGAGCACGCCCAGGCTGTGACGAAGGAGGCCCTCGCCCAGTGCCAGCTCTACCACGGTCAGATGACGACCGCGCTCGGCCGACAAACGGAGCAGGGTCAGACCGCCCAGACCCTCGAACAGCAAGCCGCGAACGCTTTTCACCCCCAGATGCAGACCGAGCTCTCGCGCCAGGCCGGCATCGCGCGGGGCGAGGCGGCCGCCGCCGGCGACGCGGCCACAAAGGCCCGCACCGAGTTCGAGGCATGGCAGAAACGCGGGAACGATGCCGACCAGACCTACCAACACCAGGCGCAGAGCGCCAGCCGAGAGCTACATGCGGCGGCCGAGCAGCTAGAGGTCGTGGCCCGGCTGCCGGGTGGGGCACCAGTGCCGATCAACATCTCGCCCGGCGACATCACGCTGGCCCAGAGCATGATGGCCGCCGCCGGCAGTCTGCCGGCAGCGGCTAAGGCCATGTCCGACCCGGCCGAGCTCGAGCGGCTGGCGGACGGGCGGCTGACCCCAGGGGCGCTGGTGGCGTTCACCGACTACGGCCGCGCCGAAGCCGAGGCGGCCGCGAAGGAGCCCAAGGGCAACCTGATCGACGGTCTGGGCGGCTTCGTCCACACCGCCTCGCTCGGGTTGTTCAGCTTCGGCAACTCGGATACGCAGAGGTATCAGGGTGGGGAGCTCGCGGCGATGATCCCGGTCGATCCCGACGCCCTTGTGGTCGACGGCGAGAGAGTCACGGCCAGCGTCGTCGAGGACCACGGCCTGCTCACGACCATCGTCGACGGGCGGCCCTTCGAGGTATCGATCGGCGACGAGGTTCCGCTCAGCTCGCGGCCGGTCGAAGGCCGGGTCGTTCAGCGTGTCTACGGGCAGCCCGCGGACGACACCGGATTGGTTCCGACCGACGACTACTCGCGCCCAGGGGGGCATTCGTGGACCCCCGTCTCCCCCACCAGCTACGACGACCCGCGCGACAGCCTGGGGCTCCCGGATGCCAACGGTGGACGGTTCGTGATCACCGGGAAGATCGTCGACTCCGATGGAATCGTCGCGCGGCATGCCATCCCCCTCGATGGCACGAGCGGCGGCGGGCTCGAGTACCTCGTCCCCGATCCAAAGGGCCAGATTGAGATCATCTCCGTGGGCGGACAGAATCCACCCTTCTAGACGAGGTGACCACGGTCGTTATGAATTCGATTGCGCCCGACCAGGGAGGCGAGCTGTGGTGGGCCGGTTCGGACGAGTGGGAGCCCTGGACCACCGCACCGCCGATCCGCGTGATCGGCCGGCTGCCCAGCGATGACTTCGAGCACCTCCTGGTTGTCGAAACCGCGAATGAGTACCCGCGACGCTTCCTGTTTGGGATCGGGCAGTCGGACGCGCGACCGGAGCCCGGATCTCCGATCGCCGCGGTCGTCTTCCAAGCGCCCGACCAGCCCGACCCGCGCACGCCGCTGAACCTGCGAGATCTGAAATACCAGGGCGAGGTCGTCGTCTCCGCGCGCCAGGAGGAAGCGCCGCGGCTGTCGGACGAGGAACGCGAACGCCGGCGCAAAGGTTGGGCGTTCTGATGAACGCCGGCGCGACGAACCCCGATCTCCTCGCCGCCCTCGAAGAGGCCCGCTCGCATTTTGACGACGGGGTGCAGCGCCGCCTGCTGGCCGCCCTCGCGGACAGTCCATTGCTCGTCCCGGTCGAGCAGGACCCCAACTCGGGCGAGCTGGGAATCCGCGCGTCGGTCAACCGCGACGGCTCGAGACATCTGCTCGGGTTCACGAGCGAGAACGAACTGGCCCGCTGGGCTCCCGACACGCCCCTCGAGCACCGCGTGATGTCGGGACGGGAGCTCGCAGCGGTGGCTGAGGCCGCAAGAGTCGATGCGCTGTGGATCGATCCACGAAGCGAGCACGGCGGTCGCCTGTCCCGCGATCTGATCGATCTTCTCGCCGCCTGGGGATCGCTCGACTTCGAAGCGCACGACGGCGCGGGAGTCCTCCTCCGCGTGGGACAGGAGGGGCTCCGGGTCCGCCCCCTCGACCCGACTCCCTCGCCGGCGGTGCTCGGCCAGTTGCACGACGCGCTCGCCGCCGACGGCTCGGTGAGTGAGGCCTGGCTGCTCGCGGGCGCCGGCGCCGGGGCGGCCGATGTCGTCCTCGTCGTCGTACGCGACGGCGGTGAGCCGTCGCCGGGGGTGGCCCCGGCGCTGCAGCAGGTATTGCCGGCCGGGGCGAGCGGCGACATCTACCCGATCTCTCGTGATGAGCTCCAGGACGGCGACTACGACGGCCTTCGGGTCGGCCTCCAGGTCTTCCCCTAGACCGAGCGTCGGGGCGCGCGCCCGCGCCCGCCACACCCGCCACCCCGCCTAATACGTGATCGTGCGAAGGACCCGTGCCGGGACACCGGCCGCGATCGAACGCGGCGGGATGTCCGAGGTGACCACCGAGTTGGCGCCGATCACGCATCGTTCGCCAATCGTCACCCCGCTCGTCACCACGACGTTCGCCCCACACCACGTGTTGTCACCGATCCGCGTCGGCCCCTTCGTGGTGAACCCCTGCCACGTCACGGGACGGCCGGGGTCATCGAACCGGTGCGAGGCGTCCGATACGTAGCAGCCGTTGGCAAGCATGCAGTGCTCGCCGATCTCGACGAGGTCGAGCGAGGCGACCATCACGCCCAGGTTGAGGAACGTGCCCGATCCGATCCGGATCCGAGCCTCCCCGGGCGCGGTGAGCCACACGCCGGGCTCGAGCAGCACGTGCGCGCCGATCTCCAGGCGCCCTTCGAGCAGCGCCTCGAGCACGTTGCCGTGCACCGGCCACCGCACGAACGCCCGCCGGCGCATGAACTCCCAGTGGATCCGGGCCCGGTTCCACGGCAGCGAGTTGCGCTCATACCAGCGCCATTTCTGGAGCCACAGCTTGAGCGCGGCGGCATCGACGCCCGGTGGAGGGCTTTGGCTCAACCCGAGCCGATCAGCCGGCGGCCGCGGGCGTGCGCCGCCGCGTCGGCCGCCCGTTCGTGCCTGAGCCGTTCGCCGTGTTGGTCTTCGCCGTGTTGGTATTCGCCGTGTTGGTATTCGCCGTCTTGGCCTTCGCCGTCTTGGCCTTCGCCGTCCTGGTCGCCCGGACGGGAAGCACCTCGCGCAGGAACGCGCCGGTGTAGGAGTCCGCCACCGTGGCCACCTGCTCCGGTGTGCCGGTCGCGATCACGCGACCACCCTCCTCTCCCCCTTCCGGTCCCAGGTCGATGATCTGATCGGCCACCTTGATCACGTCGAGGTTGTGCTCGATCACGACGACCGTGTTGCCGGCGTCGACGAGGCGCTCGAGTACCTCGAGCAGTCGCTGGATGTCGGCGAAGTGAAGACCGGTGGTCGGCTCGTCGAGGATGTAGAGCGTCTGACCGGTCGCTACCTTCGACAGTTCGGCCGCGAGCTTCACGCGCTGCGCCTCGCCACCGGACAGCGTCGTGGCCGGCTGACCCAGACGCATGTAGCCGAGCCCGACGTCGTACAGCGCCTGGACCCGCCGGCGGATCTTCGGGATGTGGGCGAAGAACTCGAGCGCCTCCTCGATCGGCATCTCGAGCACGTCGGCGATCGTCTTGCCCTTGAAGCGCACGTCGAGCGTCTCGCGGTTGTACCGCTTGCCGTGGCACTGCTCACACGGCACGTACACGTCGGGCAGGAAGTGCATCTCGATCTTGATCTGCCCGTCGCCGCGGCACACCTCGCACCGACCGCCCTTGACGTTGAACGAGAACCGGCCCGGCTTGTATCCGCGCGCCCGGGCCTCCTGGGTCTTGGAGAACAGGTCGCGAATCTGGTCGAACAGCCCGATATAGGTGGCCGGGTTCGAACGCGGGGTCCGACCGATCGGCGACTGGTCGACCGAGATGATCTTGTCGACCCGCTCGAGCCCGGTGATTCGCTTATGCGCGCCGGCCTTCTGCCGCGTCCGGTGCAGGCGATTGGCCACCGCCTTATACAGCACCTCGTTGACGAGCGTCGACTTCCCCGAGCCGGACACCCCCGTCACGCAGCACAGCACGCCCAGCGGGACGCTCACGTCGATGTTCTGGAGGTTGTGCTCCGAAGCGCCGTCGATCTGGATCCGGCCACTTGGCTTGCGCCGCCGGCTCGGCACCTCGATCGTCCGCGTCCCGGCCAGGAACTGGCCCGTCAGCGACTCGGGCACCCTCGATACTTCCTCGGCGGTCCCCTCCGCCACCACGTGACCGCCGTGCTCCCCCGCCCCCGGCCCCATGTCGACGAGGTGGTCGGCCGCGCGCATCGTCCCCTCGTCGTGCTCGACCACCAGCACCGTGTTGCCGAGATCGCGCAGGCGCTCGAGCGTTTCGATCAGCTTGTTGTTGTCTCGCTGGTGCAGCCCGATCGACGGCTCGTCGAGGATGTACAGGACGCCCACCAGCGACGATCCGATCTGGGTCGCCAGCCGGATCCGCTGCGCCTCGCCGCCCGACAGCGTCGCCGCGGCCCGGTTCATCGACAAGTATCCGACCCCGACGTTGTCCAGGAACCGCAGGCGCTCCTCGATCTCCCGCAGCACCAGGCGCGATATTCGCTGGTCGTGCTCGGACAGCTCGAGGCTGTCCACCCACTCGAGCGCTCGCCGCGCCGACAGGGCGGTGAACTCGTGGATCGCCGTGCCGTTGATCAGCACCGCCCGGGACTCGGGGCGCAGGCGCGCGCCCTTGCAGTCGGGGCACGGCCGCAGCGTCATGTACTCCTCGATCTTCTCGCGGGCGAGCTCGGACTCGGTCTCGCGGTAGCGCCGCTCGAGGTTCGGGATGATCCCGTCGAAGTTGGTCGAATACGACCGCCGGCGGCCGAAGCGGTTGCGGTAGGTGACCTGCACCCGGTCGCCATTGGTCCCGTACAGGAAGAAGTCACGCGCCTGGTCTGGCAGCTCATCCCATGGCGTGTCGAGGTCGACCTCGTAGCGTTCCGCGATCGCCTGAATCAGCTGGTCGTAGTAGTCGGACGCGCTGGCCGCCCACGGCGCGATCGCCCCTTCCCCGATCGAAAGCGTCGGGTCGGGCACGACCAGCTCAGGATCGATCTCCATCTGCGATCCAAGCCCGGTGCAGCGCAGACACGCTCCGTGCGGCGAGTTGAAGCTGAAGATGCGCGGCTCGAGCTCGACCAGGCTCGGTCCGTGGACCGGGCAGGCGAACTTCTCGGAGTAGGTCTGGATCTGATTTCGGTTCCCACCCACCCCGGGCTTGGTGGGATCCGGCTGATCGACGAGCTCGATCTCGACCAGCCCGTCGGCCAGCGCCACCGCGGTCTCGATCGAATCGGCCAGTCGCTTGCGCAGCTCGCCCTTCATCACCAGCCTGTCGACCACGATCGCGATGTCGTGCTTGAACTTCTTGTCGAGCGTGATCGGCTCATCGAGCCGGCGCAGCTCGCCATCGATCTTGGCCCGCGTGAACCCCTCGCCGCGCAGCTCCTCTAGCTGCTTGCCGTACTCGCCCTTCCGACCGCGGACGATCGGCGCCAGCACCATGAACCGGGTGCCGTCGGGCAGCTCCATCACCTGGTCGATGATCTGCTCGGCCGACTGGCCGCTGATCGGCCGGCCGCACACGTGGCAGTGGGGATGCCCGACGCGGGCCCACAGCAGCCGGAGGTAGTCGTAGATCTCGGTCACCGTGCCGACCGTCGATCGCGGGTTGCGCGAGGTGGTCTTCTGATCGATCGAGATGGCCGGCGACAGGCCCTCGATCGAATCCACGTCCGGCTTGTCCATCTGACCCAGGAACTGGCGCGCGTAGGCCGACAGCGACTCGACGTATCGCCGCTGACCTTCGGCGTAGATCGTGTCGAAGGCCAGCGAGGACTTGCCCGACCCCGACAGGCCGGTGATCACGGTCAGCGCGTCCCGCGGGATCGTGACCGTGACGTCTTTGAGGTTGTGCTCCCGGGCTCCCGAGATGACTAACTTGTCCACATAACCGAGTCTAATCGACCGAACAGACGTTCCCATCGTCGAGCCTTCGCTGTTTGCGGGGAACGGGCCGAGAAACCGTGAGGTTCGTCGTCGGGGAGCCAGAGGCCGACGAGCGGTCGTGGATTGAGCGCTTCCTGACCCAGTCCTTCCCGCTGGGCTGAGCGCGACCGAGCGCCGCTAACGGGCGCCCAAGACCGTGTCAGCCCTCGACCGACGAGTACACCTCGTCGAGCAGACCGCGCCGGTCGGTCAGCCGGAAGTTCTCGGCCAGATAGCGGTCGGTCTCCTCGCGCGGCGTCCCGTTGAGCGCCATGTTGAGCGCGATCAGCCGGGCGCCATCATCGTCGCCCCCGTTGGTCGGATGCGAAGCCGCCGGCGCGTGGGGCTCGTCGGTCAGGACCTCCCCGGCCGCGGCAGGAGCCACGCGTGCGGACTCTTCGAACGGCTCACCGTCCGCGACAGCCGGCGCGGGTCGTTCGGCCGTCGACGACTCCCCCCCGGACCGCTGGCTGGCCGATCCGCTTTCCGGTTCGAAACGCGGCCGGGGCACCACGGCGTCCTTGACCGAGGCCAGATTGCCCTCGAGCAACTGAAGGTCGGCGTTCAGGCGGTTGGACCCGGTTCGCAGCGACTCGATCAACGCGTTCAGCTCGTTCTCCATCGCGTTGATCCGTTCGAGCATGCCTCCCGTCGACTCGGACACCTGACCCACGTACTCGCGCGCCTCGCTGGTGGCGTGCTCACGGGTGGTCGCGGCTTCGCTGGAGGCTTCGACCCGAATGTCGCGGGCCTCGTCCTCGGCCTGACGCTGAATGTCCGCCGCGGTCGTCTCGGCTGCCTCGACAATCGACCGCACCTGCTCGCTGGCTGCGGCGGCGAGCGACTCGCTGCGCCGCCGGGCGGCGCGCTTGAGCTCGTCGACCTCCTCGGCGACTGCGCGCAGATGGGCGTCTACGGCGTCCGGGTCATAGCCGCGCCGCCCGATTGGGAAGTCCTTCTTCTCGATGTTCTGTCGGTCCAGCGCCACGGAACTACCTCCGGGAGGTTATGAGGGTGTGCGAGCGTCCGCAGGGTACCGAACGCGGAGGCGGGTAACGCCAGGCTGCCAGATCCCGCTTCCTCTCCGGACAAAGACGAGGACGCCGAGCGGCTTCGCGTCTCCGCGGAAACGCAACGTGGCGGTTGCGCGAGCTCAGCCGGCGGGCGCGTAGCCCTCGGCGATCGCCTGGTCGAGCTGCCGTTTGAGGTCGCGGATCTCGTCGCGGAGCTTGGCCGCGTACTCGAAGCGGAGCTCCTCGGCGGCGGCGAGCATCTCCTCCTCGAGCGCGACGATCGTCTTCTCGATCTCCGCCGGGGGCATGTCGCTGGCCGGCCGGCGCCGGCGGCGCGAGCGAGGCACCTTCGACTCGGACTGGAGGAACTCGGCGATGTCCGAGATCCCCTTGACGATGGTCTCGGGCGTGATGCCGTGCTCCTGGTTGTATTTGACCTGGATGGCGCGGCGGCGGTCGGTCTCGTCGAGCGCCGCGCGCATCGCGGCGGTCTCCTTGTCGGCGTACATCAGGACCTTGCCCTCGATGTTCCGGGCGGCCCGGCCGATCGTCTGGATCAGTGAGGTTTCGCCGCGTAGGAAGCCCTCCTTGTCGGCGTCGAGGATCGCGACGAGCGAGACCTCGGGCAGGTCCAGGCCCTCGCGCAGCAGGTTGACCCCGACCAGGATGTCGAACTCGCCCAGGCGCAGCTCGCGGATGATCTGGATCCGCTCGAGCGTGTCGATCTCCGAGTGCAGGTAGCGCACCCGGAACCCCATCTCGAGCAGGTAGTCGGTCAGATCCTCGGCCATCTTCTTGGTCAGCGTGGTGACCAGCGTCCGCTCGTCGCGTTCGACCCTGGTCCGGATCTCGTTCATCAGATCGTCGATCTGGTTGCGCGTCTCGCGCACCTCGACGTCCGGATCAACGATGCCGGTCGGACGGACGATCTGCTCGACCACGCGCGCCGACGTCTTGCGCTCGTACTCGCCGGGCGTGGCCGACACGAACACCATCTGCGGGGTCACCGACAAGAACTCCTGGAACGTTTGGGGTCGGTTGTCGATCGCGCTCGGCAAGCGGAACCCGTAGTCGACCAGTGTCTGCTTGCGCGACCGGTCGCCCTCGGACATACCGCCGATCTGCGGCACCGTCTGGTGGGACTCGTCGATGAAGCACACGAAGTCGTCGGGGAAGTAGTCGAGCAGGCAATACGGCCGCTCGCCTGCCTTCCGGCCATCGAGAATCCGGGAGTAGTTCTCGATTCCCGAGCAGAACCCCAGCTCGCGCAGCATCTCCATGTCGTACTGGGTCCGCTGGCGCAGGCGGTGGGATTCGAGCAACTTGCCCTGGGCCTCGAGCTCGGTGCAGCGCTCGTTCAGCTCACGGCCGATCTCCGCTACCGCGTCCTCGATCATCCCCTCGCGGACGTTGTAGTGCGACGCCGGCCAGATCCCGACGTGCTCGATGTCGTCCTGGAGAACCTCGCCGGTCAGCGGGTCGAACTCCTGCAGGTGCTCGACCTCATCTCCGAACAGGACGATTCGGAACGCGGTCTCCGCGTAAGCGGGGAAGATCTCGAGCGTCTCGCCCCGGACACGGAAGGTCCCCCGGGTCAGCGCCGTGTCGTTGCGCGTGTACTGGATCGAGACGAGCTTTCGCAGCAGACCATCGCGGTCGATCATCTCGCCCTTGCGGAGGGTCTGGAGGTTCTCGTCATAGACCTCGGGCGAGCCAAGGCCGTAGATGCACGACACGCTGGCGACGATGACCACGTCACGGCGGGCGAACAGCGCCGCCGTGGCCGAGTGGCGCAACCGGTCGATCTCCTGGTTGATCGCCGAGTCCTTCTCGATGTACAGGTCCTTGCTCGGGACGTAGGCCTCGGGCTGGTAGTAGTCGTAGTAGGAGACGAAGTACTCGACCGCGTTGCGCGGGAAATACGTGCGGAACTCGTTGCACAGCTGCGCCGCCAGCGTCTTGTTGTGCGCGATCACCAACGCGGGCTTCTGGACCGCCTCGATCGTGGCGGCCATGGTCATCGTCTTGCCCGTGCCGGTGGCGCCGAGCAGCGTCATGCTGCGCTCCCCCGCGACGATCCCTTCGGCCAGGCCCGCGATCGCCGCGGGCTGGTCGGCGGTCGGGTTATAGGCGGCGTCTAGCTCGAACTGGGGCATCGTCTCGGCCTCTAAGAGGGGACCTTCTAGCGTAGCGGCGGGCCCGGACGGAAAAGTCGCGAAACCACGGGCGGAGCGCGCGAATCGCAAGGCCGTTCACGAGATCGCAAGGCTGTTCGCAAAATCGCGAGGCCGCTCACGAGATCGCGAGGCTGTTCACGAGATCGTGAGGCTGTTCACAGAACCGTGAGGCTGTTCACAAAATCGCAACTTTTGCCACGAATCGGAGTTAGCTCCTTCCGACCGCGGGGTGGCGGTCGCGGCGTGCCCGCGCCTGCCTCGGGAGACGGGACCACAACCGACCCACAAGGAGGGTTTCTTGCTTCAACGGATCGTCAGGTCACTGATCACCTGCGCCGTAGCGTTCGGCGCGATTGTGGCCACGGCCTCGGCGGCGACGACACCGCTGCCGACGCCGGCCAAGGGAGCAAAGCTCCAGGTGCTCGCCACCGGCGTCACGACCCCCACCGCCTTCGCCTTCGGCGACGGGCACGTGTTTGTCAGCGACGGGACGACGCCACCCGCCAAGGGCGGCGGCGTGTACGTCCTCGAGAACGGGACCGCCGTGCCTGTGCCCGGATCGCCGCTGATTTCGTTCGGCGTCACCTTCCACAAGGGCACGCTGTACGTGAGCGGCGCCACCGCCGGCCCGAAGGGCGTCGTCGCACAGCTGTACGCGTGGTCCGGCTGGAACGGGACCACGTTCACCAAGCAGAAGACGCTGTACAGCGCCCCGGCGGGGATCCTGCTGAACGGCATCGCGTTCGGCGCTGACGGCCGCCTTTACGCCGGCGTAGACGTGGGCGAGACGAACGATCACGGCCCGAAGAAGGGCCTGCTCTACGACATGCTGTCGTTCAACTCGAGCGGCAGGGACATGAAGGTGTTCGCCACCGGCATGCGCCAGCCGTGGCAGCTGGCGTTCCCCAAGGGCTCGTCGTCGCCGTTCGTCACCGATCTGGGACAGGACAAGCCGGCGAGCGTCGAGAAGACGGTGCCGGACTTCATCCTGCGCGTGCGGGCGGGCCAGAACTACGGCTTCCCGACGTGCAACTGGATCGTCACGTCCAAGTGCACGAAGTTCGCGACGCCGTTCAAGTTCCTCGCCCCGCACACCGATCCGGGCGGGCTCGGGATCATCGGCAACCGGCTGTACCTGTCCGAGTTCGGATTCGTCCACACGGCCAAGGTCCAGTCGATGCCGGTCAAGGGCGGCTCGCTGAAGACCCTGCTGACCGGGTTCAAGGGTGAGTCGTTCATCGGGCTGGGGACCAACGACGGCTGGGTGTACGTCGGCGAGCTAGGCGCGAGCGCCGGCGCCGGCCGCGTTTTCCGGGTCAAGCCGTAAGGCGGCAAAGCCGTAAACCGGCATTTCGGAACGCGAGGGCGTCGCTTCGGCGGCGCCCTCGCGCGTTTCTCAGACCGGATGGTTGATTTCGCGAGGCCGGCCGGACCTGCAAGACCTGCCACTCGAGCGGGGATGCCGGAGGGGTGGCAGCTTGTGCATGTGGGGCATGCGCACCATGCCACGGTCAAGCCGCGCCGGCGCGAGTGGCAGGTTATGCACGTCGCTCGCAGACCCGGCGGCGCACGGAAGGAACCGGCTAGCCGTACAGCTGGCTCGAGTACTTGCTCTTGTAGTCCTGCTCTGCGTTCAGGACCTTCGTCACGTACGCGCGGGTCTCGGGGAACGGAATGTCGCCCACGGTGAACGGATGGCCGCCGGCGCGGGCCGCGGCCAGCCACCGGTCGACGTTGGACTCGCCGCCGTTGTAGGCGGCGAGCGCCACCGTCACGTTCCCGTGGTACTCGTTCAGCAGGTAGCGCAGGTAGTAGCTGCCGTAAGCGATGTTGACCGCCGGCTCGTCCAGGTCGGTCGTCGTGAACGTGGTCGCGCCCGAGCGCCGGGCCAGGAACGCGGCCGTCTGCGGCATGACCTGCATCAAGCCCATCGCGCCGACGGGCGAATCGCGCGGATCGAACTTCGTCTCGGCGTAGATCACGCCGGCGATCAGGGCCGGATCGATGTGTTTGGCCGCCGCCTGCTCGCGGATCACGCTCGTGTAGGCGAGGGGAAGCGTCAGCTCGTTGACTTCCTTGCGCAGAAACGGCATCGCCAGGGCGACGGCGATCGCGATTGCGCCCACGCCCAGGCCAGCGAAGGCGAGCCGCCGCCGACGGCGCCGGGTCGCCGCCCGTCGCCGCGCCGCGGCGCGCTGAGCCGCGTCTCGCCGGGCGCGAGAGCGGCTGGCCACGCCGACCGATGACGGACTCACGACCCCAGCTTCTCAAGCAACGCTGACAACTTCGACTCCAACTCCTCAACCGTTCCCTCGTTAACCACAACGTACGTCGCACGTTGCGCCTTTTCCTGCTGGGTGAGCTGCCTCGCCGAGCGCTCGGCGAGCGCCTCGTGCCCCCGCGCCCCCGCGCGGGAAGCCCGCAGATCCTCATCGGCCACGACGGCAATGGTGGCGTCGAAGGCCTCCTCCATACCCGATTCGAACAGCAGCGGCACCTCGACCACGGCAGCCCGGGGCGGCTCCGCGGAAGCCGAGAGCGCCGCGCGCCACGAGGCCATCCGCGCCCCCACCCGCGGCCACAGCAGCCCCTCGAGCCAGGCCCGATCCTCGTCGGTCGCGAAGGCGCGACGAGCTATCGCCGCGCGGTCGACCACCCCATCCCGCTCGATGGCGTCCCCAAATCGCTCACGAACAGCCGACAAAACATCATCATCCTCGTACAGCTCGTGCACGACCCGGTCGGTCGAGAGGACGGCTGCGCCCACACGCTCGAGTGCGTCGAGCGCCGTCGATTTGCCGGCGCCGATCCCGCCGGTCAGCCCCACGAACGGGATTGGGTTGGTCGGCGGCGCCTCGCGGCGGTGCGTGGGGTTGGACGCCGGTGCCGGGCGGCGGCGCCTCGGCCCAGTCCCGGACGCCATGGCGGTAGGTCAGGCTTCGGGTTCGGGCTCGGCCGGCTCGCCGTCGGACGCCCCGTCGGCGCCGTCCGCAACACCCGCACTGTCCGTGCCGTCCGCAACATCCGCACTGTCCGTGCCGTCCGCAAAATCCGCACTGTCCGTGCCGTCCGTGTCGTCCGGCAACACCTGATCCTCGCCGGCGAACACGTCCTCGGACAGCCCCAGCTCGGGCACGTTGTCCAGGTCGCCGGCCTCGCCGTCGATCGGCGTGGTGATCGGCCGGACCGGGAGCACCTGACCCTCGACCCGCTTGATCGACAGCGACAGGCGCCGGCGCTCGGAATCGATCTCGAGGATCTTGACTCGCACCGGATCGCCCGGCTGGATGATCTCCCGGGGATTCTCGACGTGGTGCTGGGCGAGCTCGGAGATATGAACCAGGCCCTCGACGCCGTCCAGGATCTCCACGAACGCGCCGAACGTGACCACCTTGGTCACCGTGCCCTCGAGCTCGTCGCCCACGTTGTAGGTGTCGACGACCCGCTGCCACGGATCCTCCTGGGTCTGTTTGAGACCGAGCGAGATGCGCTGGCGCTGACGGTCGATGTCGAGCACCTTGACCGTGACCTTGTCGCCGATCGACAGGATCTCGGAGGGATGGTTGACGTGCGACCAGGAAAGTTCGGAGATGTGGATCAGTCCGTCGATCCCGTCGAGGTCGACAAACGCACCGAAATCGACGATGTTCGAGATCGTGCCCTCCACGACCTGGCCCGGCTGTAGGCGGTCGAGGATGCGCTCGCGGTCCTCCTTGCGCTGCTCCTCGAGCACGGCGCGCCGTGACAGCACGACGTTGTTGCGCGAGCGATTGAGCTCGATCACCTTGCACTCGATCGTTTGACCCATGTACTCGTCGAGGTTGGGCACGCGGCGGATGTCGACGAGCGAGGCGGGCAGGAAGCCGCGGACCCCGAGGTCGATGATCAGGCCGCCCTTGACCACCTCGATCACCGCGCCCTCGACGGGCTCGCCCGAGTCGGCGGCGGCCTCGATGCGGCGCCACGCCTTCTCGAACCGGGCGCGCTTCTTGGACAGGATCAGCCGGCCGTCCTGGTCCTCCTTGGTCAGGACGAGCGCGTCTACCTCCTCGCCGAGCGACACCTCGTCGCTGGGATCGACCGACTTGCGGATCGACAGCTCGCCCGACGGGATGACGCCCTCGGACTTGTAGCCGATGTCGACAAGCACCTCGTCGTTGTCGATGCGAACGACGCGGCCGGTGACCACGTCCCCCTCCTGGAAGGGGTGGACGGTGGCGTCGTAGTTGGGGACGATCTGGCCGTCGATCTCGAGCAGCAGGCCGTCAGAGCCCTCGACGACCTTCGCGTTCGATAGCTCGGTAGGTGGGGTCAGCGTGGTGGTGGTAGACATGAGTCCACCGGAGGATAGCCACAGACAGCAGGCAAAGCGCTTCCGGCCGGCTCCCTAACCCAGCCCTATCATCACCCCGGAATGCCGACCAGAGCGACGAAACGCGGCCCGCAACGCACGCCGCTGGATCGTGACTGCGACGTGCTGATCTGCGGCGCGAGCTTCGCGGGACTCGCGGTGGCGCGAGAACTCAAGGACAGCGGCGCCGATGTGCTCGTGATCGACCGCTACGAAATCGGCGAGCGGCAGACCTCGGCGTGCGGGATCCCGACCGGGTGGCTCGAGCAGCTCGACCTGCACGACGCTTTGCAGCAGACCTTCGGCGAGCTCGTCATCCACACGCCGCACACGACGGTCAACTACCGGCTGCCGTGGACCTTCTCGACCTTCGACTACCGCGTCCTGTGCGGCCTGCTGTGGGATCAGGTCCCGCCCGGCCAGTTCGCCTTCGAGACCGCCAAGGTGGACGGCCGGACGGGCAAGACCGTTCACACCGATCGCGGCGACATCCGCGCCAAGGTGATCGTCGACGCGCTCGGCTGGCGGCGTGTCCTCGGCATCGGGGAGAACATCCAGCCTCCCGATGCGCTGCTCTCGCGCGGGCTGGAGGTTCATCCACACGGCGCCGGGAAAGACATGGAGATCTGGATCGACCGCTCTTACGTTCCGGCGGGCTACGGCTGGAGCTTTCCCGCCGGCGAGGAGGTGCGGATCGGAATTGGTTCGTTTGACCCGCGCTTCCACGTTCGCGAGCCGACCGTGCGACTCGCCAGCGATCTGTCGGCCGAGTCGGTCGGCTACCAGGGCAACTGGATCCCGCACGCGCTGCGTCCCGCGATCGAGGATGGCGTGTTCTTCGTCGGGGACTCGGCGGGGCACTGCCTGCCGCTGACGGCCGAGGGGATCCGGACCGCGCTCTACTTCGGGCTCGCCGCCGGTCGTGAGCTGCGCGAGGTCGTGGCGGAACGCCGCTCAGAGGCGGAGGCACTAGCGAGCTACAGCGCGTTCAGCGCCTCGCACGCAGCCCCGTTCCGGTGGATGCTCCGGGTGCAGCGGCTGATTCCGCGCGTGGCGCCGCGCCTGCTGGCCGGCTCCCTGCGCGCGATGCAGAGCCGGCGCTTTCTCGACTGGGCGTTCAACCACTACCTCGAGGTCGCCCACCCGCGCTTCGTAGCCGCGGGCGCCCGCCGGGCGACCCTGCCCGTCAGCGTGCCCTAAGGCGCCGCCGACTTCCTCAGTGATATCCGCACGCTGCGGTGGGCCACGCCCCAGTTGCCCCAGCTGTCGGTCGCTCTGACCATCACCCGGTAGGTCCCGGCTAGCTTGAACGTGTGATCGACCCGGCGGCCGAACGCGTCGCGGCCGTCCCCGAAGAACCACTCGAAGCCGACGAGCTGCCCCTCGGGATCGGATCCCCGGGCCACGAACGAGAGCGATCGGGACTGGTCCGACGTCCGCGTATCAGCGAACGAGATCACGTCGGGCTTGGCGCGCGGCTCGCACGCGCTGTCGGCGTCGCTCCACAGCTCCTGGAGGTAGAAGTGTCCGCCGTGGATCGACTCGTTCCAGACCCGGTTGCCCGACCCGCCGATCGCCGGCCCGAAGTTCGTCAGGCACAGGTCGGCCTCCTCGTAGCCCTGGCTGTCGATCCAGGCGTTGCCGTCGGGATCGGTGACCGTCTCGTTGTGCTCGTGGCTGATGGTCGAGATGGTGGGGTCGGCCGTGCTGCCGTTCGGGCGCGGGTTGTTCGACTGGCAGTGTCCCCGCACGGCGTTGTAGGGGATCACCGCGTACAGGATCCCGCCCGAGGTCTCGGAGTGATAGCCGCAGTAGCCGGTCGCGGGACCCCCGAGCGCGCAGCTGCTCGAGGTCGAGTCGGTGCAGCTACCGAAGCCGTCCGGGGTGAGCAGGAAGTAGATGTCGTGGTTGGTGGTCGGGAGCTGATCGGCCGCGATCACGTTCTGGAGCTCTGCCTCGAGCTGGGCGTCGGTGAGGCACACCGTCCAGCCGGGGCCGGTGGCGGCGGGCTCGGTGCAACCGTTCGGGGGCAGCGGATCGGTGTCGACGACATCGCCGCCGTAGGTCGAGTTGTAGGCGGCCGGCCCCTTGGCATCTGAGTACTGGCCGCTCAGGGCATAGGTGTTGGTCGTCCGGTGGCTGTCGGCCGCCACGTCGGCCAGGAAGGTCTCGATCAGCTGCTCGTAACCGGGATCGAAGGTCAACCCGGATCCGGCCGGCTGCCAGAAGATCAGGTGAGTCCGATTTGAGTTGAGGACGGGCCCGCCGTTGTAGGGAAGCCTCTGCCCGCTGACGAGGCTCGGCTGCGCGATGTGCGCGCCGGTCGCGACGTCGCGCTCGATCCCACCGATGAATACGGCGCCGCCGTCACGCGCCGCCGACCACCCGAACTTCGCCTGGGCCGCGGCGGGTGACGCGGCCAGCAGCATTACCAAGGCGCCGGCCAGCGCCGCGAGCGGCGGATGGCGCGATTTCACTTGGCGGCCAGCCAGTCCGGGCCGGTGCCCACGTCGACGGCGAGCGGTGGGTCCATCTCGAATGCGCCACCCATCTGCTCGACGGCGATTCGGCTGACCTCCTCGGTCTCCTCCGTCGGGCCTTCGAAGAGAAGCTCGTCGTGGATCTGGAGGATCATTCTCGAGCGCAGCCCCGCCTGCTTGAGCGCCTGGTCACAGCGCACCATCGCCACCTTCATGATGTCCGCCGCGGTGCCCTGGATGACCATGTTGACCGCGAACCGCTCGCCCTGCTTGCGCAGCTCCCAGCGCCGCGCGCGCAGCTCGGGGACCTGCCGGCGTCGGCCGAACAGGGTCGAGACATAGCCGTGCTCGGTGCCCTGCACGATCGTCTCCTCGATCCATCGCGCCACCGCCGGGAAGCCCGCCATGTAGCGCTGGATGAACTCCTCGGCCTCGTCTTGCGGGATGTCGAGCCGGTCGGCCATCCCCCACGCCGACAAGCCGTACACGATGCCGTAGTTGATCATCTTCGACTTGGATCTCATGCCCGGGTCGATTTGCTCGGGTGTAACCCCAAACACGCGACAGGCCGTGGCGGTGTGGACGTCCTCGCCTTTGCGGAAGATCTCCTTCAAAACGTCCTCGCCGGCGATGTGGGCAAGGAGACGTAGTTCCACCTGGGAATAGTCGGCCGAGACCAGCAGGTCGCCGGGCTCTGCCACGAAGCAGGCACGGATCTCGCGTCCGAGCGCGGTGCGGATCGGGATGTTCTGGAGGTTCGGGTTGTTCGAGGAGAGCCGGCCGGTGGTGGCCGCCGTCTGATTGAAGGTCGTGTGGATCCGGCCGTCGCCGGCGATCAGGAGCGGCAGCGCGTCGAGGTACGTCTGGGCCAGCTTGGTCAACTCGCGCCAGCGCTCGATCTTCGCAATGACGGGATGCTCGTGGCGGATCGACTGAAGCACGCGGGCATCGGTCGAGTAGCCGGTCTTGCCGCGGCGCTTGCGCGACAGACCGAGCCGCCCGAACAGCATCTCCTCGAGCTGCTTGGGCGAGCCGAGCGTGAACTCCTCGCCCGTAAGCTTGAAGATCTCGCGCTCGAGCTCGTCCGCCTCGGCCTTGACGCGACTGGAGATCTCCTTGAGGCGATCGGTGTCTAGCTTGGAGCCGGCGAGCTCCATCTCCCGGAGAACCCGCACGATCGGCAGTTCGACGTCGTTGAACAGGTCGGTCAGGCCGCGCCCGCGGATCTCCTCGCGCTGCCAGGCGGCGAGCGCGGTCAGGAGCAGCGCGTCGGCGGCGGCCGGGTCCTCCAGGTCCGTGCCCAAGCCGCGTTCCTCGGTCAGCTCCCGGAACGGGTAGGCCCGGCGGGCCGGCTCGAGCAAGTAGGCGGCGACCTCGGTGTCGTGCGCCAGCGTCGCCGGCACCTCTCTCAGGGACTTGGCGTCGTGCGCGATGACCGGTCGGCGCCCGACCGCCTTGACCACGTCCTCGGGGCCTTCGGCGGCGCCCGCGAGCACCTCGGTGGTGCCGTCGGCGTGGACGCCGAAACGCCATGCGAGGTCAGGTGAGAACAGCTGGTCGGGCGGCGCCTCGGGCGCTCTGACCGCGATCGCCACCTCCTTGTCCGGCAGGCCCTTGAGCGCGTCGACGTTCACGGTGCGCACGCGCGCAGACAGCGCCTCCTCCGCCTCGGGCGCCGGGGCGGCGGCGTCGGCCGAGCCGAACGACTCTTCCAGACGTCGCAGCGGCTCTCGCAGCTCGAACTTGCGGAACGTGTCGCGGAGCTTGGAGCGGTCAGGGGTGGCGGCGGCGAACTCCTTGAGGTCGAGCTCGACGTCGATGTCGCGCTTGGCCGTGGCGAGCTGCTTTGAGATGCGGGCGGCGTCGGCGTGCTCGGTCAGGTTCTGCTTGCGCTTGGCGCCGCTGATGTCGTCGATGTGGTCGAGGACCGCTTCCAGGGTTCCGAAGCGCTGCAGCAGCTCTGCCGCGGTCTTATCGCCGATGCCTGGAACGCCCGGGATGTTGTCGCTCGTGTCGCCCTTCAGGCCGATGAAGTCAGGGATCAGTTCGGGCGGGATGCCGTAGCGGTCGATCACGCCCTCGCGGTCGTACACGCGCGTGTCGGTGATGCCCCGCGAGGTGGTCATGATCTTGACCACGCCGTCGTCGACGAGCTGGTAGGCATCGCGGTCGCCGGTGACCACCATCACCGGGATCTTGGGGTCGCTCGTCCGCGCCTTTTCCACGATTGACGCGATCACGTCGTCGGCCTCGTAGCCCTGGACCCGAAGGTTGCGGTATCCGAACGCCTCCACTAGCGGTTCGAGCGCCGGCCACTGCTCCTTGAGCAGGTCGGGGCGGGTCGCGCGCTGGGCCTTGTAGTCCGCGTACACGGCCTTGCGCCCGGTGTCGCCCGCATCCCAGACGACGACGGTCGCCTGCGGGCCGTAGTCGGTGAGGATCTTGACCAGCATCGAGGCGAACCCGAAGATCGCGTTGGTCGGCACCCCGGTGGACGTCGCGATCGACTCCGGCAGGGCGAAGAAAGCCCGGTAGGCCAGGCTGTTGCCGTCGATCAGAAAGAGCGGTTCGGGGGTGCTCGGCGCCACACTCTCAGGCTATCTCGGACGGTGGCGGCCGGGCCATCCCCGCTGGCGTCCGGCAGGTTCGTGAGACTGCCCGGCCGTGCACCGGCGGCTGACGATCCAGGCGGCACGCGACCCGGGCAGCCGGTCGGCGTCCGTTCACGCGGCGCGGCGCACGCTCGTCGGCACGGTGGCGATCGCGGCCGCCGTCACGGCACTCGTGGCGATCGCCCGGGGCGGGCAGCCGACGTGGATGTGCCTGCCGGCCGCGCTGCTGGCCGCCGGCGCCACCCGGACCCGGCTCACCGCGGTCGTGGCGGCCGCGACGGTGACCGCGGCCGGTGTCGCGACGGCGGAGCTGTCCACGGGCGGCGCGGCCCACCGGCCCTCGGCGCCGCTGCTCGTGCTCGTCGTCGCCGCCAGTCTCGCCGTGGTGGTGGCGATGCGCGAACGGCTCGAGCGTGAGCGGGACGTGCTGCGCGCCTCGGCGCTGACCGATCCGCTGACCGGGGCGGCCAACCGGCGGTCGCTGCTCGCGCGGATCGACTACGAGATCGCGCGGCACGCCCGCAGCCGGCGCAGCTTCGCGCTGCTGATGCTCGACCTCGATGGGTTCAAGGCCTTGAACGATCGTTTCGGGCACCCCGCGGGCGATGATCTGTTGCGCGACGTGGCGGCGGCGATGGCGCGCGCCGTCCGTGACCAGGACACGGTGGCGCGGGTCGGCGGGGACGAGTTCTGCGTGCTGGCGCCCGAGACCGACGCGGCCGGCGCCGAGCGGCTCGTCAGCCGAGTGCGGACCGCGGTGGCGCGCGTCACGGCGGGTTCGGACTCGCTCGGGGCGGGCACCGGGGCAGCCGTCTTTCCGAGCGACGGCAAAACCGCGGAGCTGCTGCTCCAGGCCGCCGACCAGCATCTGCTCGCGTCCAAGCGCAACGGTCGCGGATCGTCGCCGCGCCGGCGCGTGGCGTGACTCCAGCCGGGCCCGCGAATCGTCTTATGACACGCGCGGCGGCGTGATCGTCGTCGCGAACGTCGGGTTCCCGTTCGGTCCCACCTTGTACAGCCCGTAGGTCCTCAGCGTGGTGTCGCCGCCGCGGTCAAACCCGTATGTCCCCAGCACCGAGGTACGGTCGCTGGTCGCGAACAACGCGCTGCGCACGGCCGACTTGCTGTCCCCGTTTGACCCGAGGTTGGCGATCGTGCTCAGCCCGAGGCTCATCGCCTCATACCCAAGGATCGCGTATGGACTGGGGTTGGAGACCCCGTACCTGCCCTCATAGCGGGCCAGGAAGGTTTTGCCGCCGGGGTAGGCGCTGATCGGCATGGTCAGCTCGGTGCACTCGATCAGCCGGCCGATGCTCGCCGGCACTCCGCCGTCCCGCGGGTTGGTCCATGCGCTCGAGCACATGCCGCTCGCCGCGAAGATCCGCGCGGTCGGCAGTACGGCGTAGATGTCCTCGGTCATCTCGACCGTGGCCTTGGAGGCGACTCCGGCGAGCATCACGCAGTCGGGTCGCGGCGCGTTGCCCGCGAGGACGGTCTGGCGGAACTTGGGAGCGTCCGGATCGAGCGGCGCGTTGCCCACCACATCGATGCCGTAGTCGCGCCGCTGGGCCTCGAGGAGCTTGGCCATGCTCGTGCCGTAGCCCTCGCCGTCGTCGGCCAGCACGACGCGCTGGCATCCGGATTGCTTCATCGCGAACAGGTCCGCCGCGGCCTGGACCGCGTCGGTCGGGACGATCCGCACGTAGGTGCGCGTTCCCGTCGGCGCGTATGGGATCGACGCGTCCGACCCGCCTCCGGCCGGGGCGGCGGTCAGTCCGACATCGGTGTTGGTCGGGCCGATCTGGGGAACCCCGGCCTCGTTGAGGATCGGCATCGACACCTCGCTGGCCTCGTCGTCGAACTCGCCGATATAGAGCACCGTCCTCGGGTCGGCCGCCGCCTCGCGGGCGTTGGCGGCAGTCTGGCTCGGGTCCCACCCCACCGGCCCCGTCGAGTCGTCGAGCGGGATGTATTGAACCTTGAACGGGCCGGCTCGATCGCCCGCCTGCGCCAGGGCCAGCTCGATCCCCTTCTCCACCGGGACAGCCTCGGCCGCGGACGGGCCTTGCAAAGGCAGGCTCGAATAGATGGCGACGGTCTTGTCGCTCGCGGTGGACGCATTCGCGGCGGCGGCGGCGCTGCTCCCGCTCCTCCCGCAGGCCGTCACGGTCAGGGCGCAGAGCGCCACGAGGCTCGCCGCGAGCGCCGTGCAGGTAGCCAGCCTCATTCAGCTTCCTCTGTCTCGGCGCCGAGCTTCCCGTGGCTCGGGCCTGCAATGAGCGTAATCGCGCCCGGACAACCCGCAAGCGATCGTCCGGCGGCCTAACGCAACCCCAATCACGCGTCACCGGCGCCCCAATCCCGGCCCGACCGGCACCGCAATCGCGGCCGGGACCCGGCCTACGCGGTGACCGCTTCCCAGAGGCTCAGCTGGCCGTCCGCGATCGTGTACACCCCATAGCGGCGCAGCGTCGTGTCGCCGTCCGGATCGATGCTGTAGGTGCCGAGCACGCTGCGGCGGCCTCGCGTGGCGAAGATGGCGTCGCGCACCTTCGAGCGAACCGCGGGGGCGGTGCCGTTGTGGGTGGCGCGCGTAATCGCATTTAGCATCAGGCTCATCGCCTCGTAGCCGAGAATCGAGACGGGCTCGAGGGGTCCGTAGCGGCGTTCGTAGGCGGTCGCGAAAGCACGCGCCGAAGCCGGATAGTCGGCGATCGGAAGCGTGGGCGCCGTGAGGACCACGTGTGAGTCGACCGACAACGGAATCCCGCCCGCGGCGGGGTCGAAATAGGTGCTCTCGGCCAGGCCCGCCGTCCCGAATATCTTGACGTCGGGCATCGCCGCCGCCAGCGCCGTGGTCAGAGGGACCGCACCCGATTCGGTGTCGGCGGCGATCAGGACACAGTCGGGCCGGGTATGGGCCACGCCGGTGGCCAGGCCCCGGTAGCTGGTGGCGTCACGCGGGAACTCCTGGATGCCGACGACCCGCAGGCCGGCGGCCCTTGCCGCCACCTCGTAGCTGGCGGCCGCGTCGGCGCCATCCACCTCGCCGTCGTTTAGCACATACACCTTCGTGCAGCCCATGCCCTGCTGGACGCGGACCTGCGCGATGGCCTGCACGCTGTCGTTTGGGGCCACCCGTGCGAACGTCCGGATGTCGGTCGGATAGTACTTCTGTGGCTCTCCGGGGTTCGCGCCCAGCACGCTCGAGGTCAGTCCGACAGCGGAGCTGGTCGGGCTTATCTGCGGGATTCCCGCCCGGTTGAGCGGCGGGATCGAGACGGCACTCGCGCCGGAGTTGAGGTCGCCGACGTAGCCGATCGTGGTCGGATCGAGCACCGCGACCCGGGCGTCGACTGTCGTCTGTCCGGGATCCCAGCCTTGACGCTGGGCGGTGGCGTCGTTCAGCGGCCGCAGAAGGATGTGGTACCTGCCGATGCGGTTTCGCGCCTCGCTGAGGGCGAGCTCCGCCCCATCGACGACCGCCTCACCGCTCACCCTCGAGGCGCCCAGCAGGGGGACGCTGACGTAAACCGTGAGCGTGTTACCGCGGATCCGGGTCGGCTGGGCATCTTTCGCCCCGCAGCCGCTCAGGATGGCCAGCGTCGCCAGGGTCGCGAAGGCTCGCCTCGCCCACTTCATCGGCCCCGTCGACGCCGTGGCCAGCCTCACCCCTGGACTTGCGCGAACGGGACCAGGCTGCCGTGCTCCAGGCGGCTGAACACGAATGGAGCGATGCTCGTGTCCCCGTTGTCGTTCATCGAATAGGGGCCCAAAGCCGACTCCGTCCGCTTGAGGGACAGGAAGTCGTGCACCACCGTCGAGCGGTTGTTCGCCGCCGCGCCCGCGTCGTGCAGCACGGCCAGCACGGCGGACATCGCCTCGTAGCCGAAGATCGCCTGAGGCACCGGCGTGTGACCGTACTTGCTGGTGAAGCTCGAGACGAACGAGCTGCCGGTCGGGCTCAGGTCCTGCTTCAGGAATCCCGGTGAGGAGATGTACAGGTTGCTCACGCCGGATGACAGCTCAGCCGGGAACGACGGATCGGCGATCGCCGACGGGCCGAACAGCTTGGCCGTCGGGTTCGCCGCGGCCGCGGCGTCGAAGAACTTGGCCGCGCTCGCCTCGGAGTTCGAACCGTAGAAGATGCCGTCCGCGCCCGCCTCGCTGCTCGCGAGGCTCAGCCCGCTTCCCAAGTCTTGCTTGATCGCGTACGCGATCGCGGCGCCGTAGGCGCTGCCGTCATCGGCCACGTACAGCTTGGTGACCCCCAGGTCCTGCATCTCCTTGACCTGAGCCTCGGCCTCGAGCCTGCTGGTGGGCACGACACGGGCGAACGTCCGCCCGTAGCTCGAGAGAGACTCGTAGTAGTTGTCGGGGGCACCCGATACTGCGGCGCTCGCCTGGGTCAGCTCGACGGCGGTGTCGGTCGGGCTGACCTGGAGTAGGTCCAGCGCGTTGGTGATCCCCACCGACGCGTACGAGGAGCCCGGGACCACGTCACCCAGGTACGCGATCGACGTCTGATCCTGGATGGCGGTGCGCGCGTTGTCGGACACCGTCCCGCGCAGGACCGCCCCCAATCGGAGCGCGAAGCCGCCCACCGTGTGGCTCGACTGGTTCCACGCGAGCTGCTCGGCGTCGAGCACATCCTGCGCGACGCGCGGCTGATCGGTCGGGGCGTCGCTCAGGTAGATCGTGAGCACCTTGCCGGACACCGTCACCGACGAGCTGCCGGAGCTGCTCGTGCTACAGCCAGAGATCATCGCGGCGACCAGCGCGCACGCGCAGGCCGCCCGTCCGCAAGCGAGCACCCGGGTTGCCACGTCGGCCCCGGTTATTCCCGCCGACCGGGCAGGTACGGGAGCAGCTGCCGTACGCCGATCGCGATCAGCACCATCACGATGGCGATCAGGATCGCGTCGAAGCCGCTCACGTTGAGCGCCCACAGCACGATCCACAGGCAAAGCCCGGCGGTGGCGGTAAGGATCAGGCCCATCGCGCGAGAGATGCTAACTCACGGCCGAGCTGGTCAGCCCTGCGGCCAGCTCGCGGATTAGCGAGCCCACCGCGGCGACCGGATCCTCGTCCTCGCCGGCGGCGCGCACGAGGCGGCTTCCCACGATCACCCCGTCGGCTCCGGCGGCCGCTGCCGCCGCCGCCTGCTGCGGGGTTGAGATGCCGAAGCCGACCGCCACGGGCACGCTGGTGGCGCCCGCTGCGCGGGCCACCACCGCGGCCAGCCCCTCGCGAACCGCCGCGCGCTCGCCGGTCGTGCCGGTCAGCGAGACCGTGTAAAGGAACCCGCGCGCCTGGGCGCCGATCCGCGCCAGCCGCGCCTCGGGTGTGGTCGGCGCCACCAGTGGCACGAGCGCCAGGCCACGGTCGTCGCAGGCGCGGAGCACCTCCGCCGACTCCTCGATCGGAAGATCCGGCACGATCAGCCCGCTCACCCCCGCGTCGAGAATTGCGTCGGCGAATCGCTCGAGGCCGCGGGCCAGGATCGGGTTGGCGTAGCACATGACCACGACCGGGACTCCTTCGTCCGCGATCGCCCCGGCCACCTCCGACAGGACATCGGGCAGCGTCACGTCAGCCCGGAGCGCCGCGGTGGCGGCAGCGTGGATGACCGGCCCGTCGGCCAGCGGGTCCGAGAAGGGGACGCCCAGTTCGATCAGGTCAGCGCCGGCCCGGGCGTATTCCAGGCCGATCCGCCGGGAGGTGTCGAGGTCGGGAAAGCCGCCCATCAAATACGGCATCAGGGCGGCGCGCCGGCCGTCGGCCCGCGCGGACTCGAACGCCTCGGCGATCCGCTCGACGCCGCTGCTCACGAGATCCGCTCGAGGTGGTCGAGCGCCTCGGCCAGATCCTTGTCGCCCCGCCCCGACAGGCACACCAGGTCAAGCTCGCTCGGTCCGTTGGCCATCGACCAGGCGACCGCATGCGAGCTCTCGAGCGCCGGGATGATCCCCTCGAGCCGCGAGAGGAGCGCGAACGCCTCGAGGGCTTGCTGATCGGTGATCGCGTGGTAACGCGCCCGGCCGGAGTCACGCAGCCAGGCGTGCTCGGGGCCCGTGCCCGGGTAGTCCAGGCCGGCGGAGATCGAGTGGGCCTCGAGGATCTGCCCGTCCTCGTCCTGCATGACCGCCGAGAACGCTCCGTGCAGCACGCCAGGCAGTCCATCCGCGGTCAGCGGCGCGCCGTGGCGGCCGGTCTCGAGTCCCTCGCCGGCCGCCTCCACGCCGACGAGCTGCACCTCGGCGTCGTCGACGAACGGAATGAAGATCCCGATCGAGTTAGAGCCGCCTCCCACGCACGCGATCACCCGCTCGGGGAGCCGGCCCGTCGCCGTGAGCACCTGCGCCCGGGCCTCGTCGCCGATCACGCGCTGGAGGTCCCGGACCAGGGCCGGATACGGCGCCGGCCCGACGCACGAGCCGATGATGTAGTGAGTCGTCTCGACGTTCGTGACCCAATCGCGAATCGCCGCCGACACGGCTTCCTTCAAGGTCCGCGCCCCCGCCTCGACGGGCTCGACGACCGCACCGAGCAGGCCCATCCGCTGGACGTTCGGCCGCTGGCGGCGCATGTCCTCGGTCCCCATGTAGACGATGCACTCGAGATCGAGCAGCGCACAGGCCGTGGCCGCGGCGACCCCGTGCATGCCCGCGCCCGTCTCGGCGATGATCCGCCGCTTGCCCATGCGCCGGGCCAGCAGCGCCTGCCCCAACGCGTTGTTGATCTTGTGCGCGCCCGTGTGGTTGAGGTCCTCGCGCTTTAGGTAGATCTCCCGGCCGCCCCCAGCCGCCTGGCTGAGCCGGCGCGCGAGGTAGAGCGGCGAGGGCCGCCCAACGAAGTCGCGCAGCAGCGCGTCGAGCTCAGCCTTGAAGTCCGGGTCCCCACGAGCCGACAGCCATGCCTGCTCGAGCTCCGCGAGGGCCGGCATCAGCGTCTCGGGCACGTACTGGCCGCCGTAGGGGCCGAAGCGGTGCTCGATCGCGCTCATCGCGCCGGGGTCGTCAGGTCGGCGGGCTGCGCGGCGCGCACGGCGAGGGCAAACGCTTCGAGCTTCTCGGGGTCTTTGCGGGCGGGGTCGCCATCTGCCTCGACGCCGCTGGCCACGTCGACGGCGAACGGCCGGACGGCCGCGATCGCGTCGGCCACGTTGTCGGGGTTCAACCCTCCCGAGAGGATGATCGGGATCCGGGCGGTGTGGGGTGGGCGGGCGGGAATCGAATCCCCGCGGGCAATCTCCCACGCGAACGTCTCGCCCGTACCTCCCGGGACCCCGGCGGTGTAGCTGTCGAGCAGGTGGTAGTCGGTGTGGAAAGCGGCCAGCGCGCGCACGTCGGCGCCGCTGCGCACCCGAACCGCCTTGATCACCTTGCAGCCGGTCCGTCGCGCCGCCTCGGAGCAGTAGGCGGGCCCCTCGTCGCCGTGGAGCTGGAGCATGGTCAGGCCGACCGTGTCGGCGATCGCCGCCACCTCGTCGAGCGCCGCGTTGAAGAACACACCGACGACCTCAGTTCGGCGTTTGACTGCCCCCGCGATCTCGGCCGCCACGTCGAGCTCGCAGCGCCGCGGCGACCCCGGCCAGAAGATCAACCCGATCGCCCACGCGCCTGCATGCACGGCGAGCTGCGCATCCTCGAGGTTGGTGATCCCGCAGAACTTGATCCTGGTCACAGACACAATCGTAGGGTCGCCGCTTCGATGTCGGGCGAGCGCATCAGCGCCTCGCCGATCAGCACGCCGTTCACGCCGGCCGCCTCGAGCGCGTCGAGCTGGTCGCGCCGGCTGAACCCGGACTCGGCGACGACGAGCGCCTGACCGGCGACGCGCGGGAGTAGGTCAAACGTGCGTTGGGTGTCCACCTGGAGCGTCTTCAGATCGCGGTTGTTGATCCCGATGAGTGCCGCGGCGAGATCGAGCGCGACCTCGAGCTCGCGCTCATCGTGCACCTCGACCAGCACGCCCAGCCCGAGGCCAATCGCCTCGTCGTGGAGCGCCGACAGCTCACGGTCCTCCAGCGCGGCCACGATCAGGAGAATCGCGTCGGCCCCCGCCGCGAACGCCTCGTACACCTGGTAGATGTCGACGACGAATTCCTTGCGCAGCAATGGCAGGTGGCTCACCAGCCGTGCCGCGCGCAGGTCGTCGAGCAACCCGCCGAAGTTCGGGCCCTCGGTCAGGATGGAAAGGGCCGCGGCGCCGCCTCGCTCGTAGGCGCGGACGACGTCCTCGAGCTCGAGGTCATCCCGGATCTGTCCCGCCGACGGCGAGCGGCGCTTGTGCTCGGCGATCAGCGACAGCCCCGGACGGGCGATCGCGGCTTGGAACGAGCGCACGTCGCCGGCCGCCGCGCGCCTCGCCACCGCCCGCTCCAGCCCGGACAGCGGCGCCGCGGTTCGGCGCCGCTCGACCTCCGCCCGGGTGGTGGCGAGGATCGGATCGAGCTGGTTCACGGCGCCAGCTCACCCGTGCGGCGCACGAAGCGCTCGAGCGCGTCCGCGGCCGCCCCGTCGTCGATCGCCCGCAGCGCGACCTGGACTCCGTCCGCGAGCGTGTCCGCCCGCCCCCCGGCGTAGATTGCCGCGCCCGCGTTGAGTGCCGCCAGATCACGGGTCGGACCCGTCTCGCCGGCGAAGATCGCCCGAGTGGTGCGGGCATTCTGCTCGGGATCGCCACCCGGCACGCCGTCGGCCGGCGCCCGCTCGAGGCCCGCGTCCTCGGGCGCGATCGCGTAGCGGCGCAGCTCTGCCCCGACCACCTCAACCACGTGCGTGGAGGCCGAGATGCTGAGCTCGTCGAGCCCGTCCTCGCTCGAGACGAGCAGCGCGTGCCTGGTTCCCAGGAGCGCGAGAGCGCCGGCCATGGTCTCGAGGTACGCCGGGTCGGACACGCCGATCAGCTGTCGACTGGCGCCGGCCGGGTTGGTCAGCGGGCCCAGGAAGTTGAAGATCGTCCGGACCGCGAGCTGGCGGCGAACCGGGATCACATACCGGGTGGCCTGGTGGTGAGCCGGCGCGAACATGAACCCGAACCCGACCTCGTCGATGCAGCACGCCACCTGCTCGGGGGCGAGGTCGATCCGCGCGCCGAGCGCCTCGAGCACGTCGGCCGAGCCCGACAGCCCGGTGGCGGAACGGTTCCCGTGCTTGGCCACCGTGCAGCCGGCGCCGGCCGCGATCAGCGCCGCGGTCGTCGAGACATTGAAGGTCCGCCTCCCTCCCCCGGTCCCCGCTGTGTCGAGCAGGTCGTCACTCGACACCGACACGTGCGCGGCCATCGCGCGCATGGCGCGGGCCAGGCCCGCCAGTTCCTCCACCGTCTCGCCCTTTGTCCGCAGCGCGATCAGGAAGCCGGCGATCTGGACCTCGGACGCGTTGCCGCTCATGATCTCCGACAGCACGTCCGCGGCCTCATCAACCGTCAGATCCTGTCCGGAGGCGAGCGTGTCGATCGCTCGCGTGAGTAAATCGCGCCCGCCCACCCCGCCCACCCCGCCCACCCCGCTGCTCATTTCGTGCGGGCGAGGAAGTTGGCCAGCAGCTCGCGGCCCTGTTCGGTCAAGACCGACTCCGGGTGAAACTGCACGCCCTCGGCAGGAAGCTCGCGGTGGCGCACCGCCATCACCACCTCGCTGCCGTGGGCGCTTGACTCAAAACAGTCGGGCAGCGCAGGGTCGACGACCAGCGAGTGGTAGCGCCCCACCTCGAGCGGCCGGCGCAGGCCCCGGAAGATGGTCTGGCCGTCGTGCTCGATCGTCGTCGTCTTTCCGTGGACGGGCTCGTGCTGAACCACGCGACCCCCCCACGCCTGCACGAGCGCCTGGTGGCCGAGGCACACGCCGAGCGTCGGGATCTTCGCCTCCGGGAAGCGCCTGACCGCCTCCAGCGAAATCCCGGCCTCGTTGGGCGTGCACGGCCCGGGCGAGACGATCACCCGGTCATAGCCGCGCACGAGCAGATCGTCCACCGTCGCGTGATCGTTGCGGACGACCTCGACCTCGGAGCCGAGCTCGCCCAGATACTGGACGAGGTTGTAGGTGAAGCTGTCGTAGTTGTCGAGAACGAGGACCCGCATTGATTAACGCCAGGCAAACAGTAGGGTGCCGCGCCTTCACCCGTCAGGCGAGTCCCCCTACGATGTTTGTCGGGCAAGTGACGTACCGAACAAGGGGGACCGTGATATGAGGACCGTGCATCTCGGCCGCGCTGCGAGTGTGGCCGTGCTGATGGGCCTGGTGCTATCGGCATGTGGCGGCAGCGGGGCGTCGTCAAGCGGGGCGTCGTCAAGTGGGGCCTCGTCAAGCGGTGGGTCGCCGACCGCCACGAACAGCTCCGCGAAGTCGGGCGTCGCATCGCCCGGCACCGGCCTGTCGTTCGGCCAGACCGCGACCGTCACCTACACCCCGCTGACCTCGTCCGGCAACGGCGCGGAACGGACGCTCAAGGTCACCGTCGGGCCGATCCGCGCGGGAACGAGCGCCGACCTGAAGGCGCTCGACGTTTCGGGCGCTCCCAGCGGAGCCCTGCCCCAGTACGTCACCGTCACCGTCACCAACTTGGGTCCCCTCTCGATCGACGTGGACGGAGCGTCTGACGCAATCCAGGGGATCGACCACGGCGGCAACCAGCAGGACCCCGTCTCGATCATCGGCGATTTCCCGGCCTGCAATCAGAACTCGTCGACCACGCCGGTGACCGCCGGCGCGAGCTTCCACACGTGCCTGACCTACCTGGTTTCGGGCGGCATCACCAAGGTGGGCTGGACCGGCACCGATGACTACATGAACTCGCCGGTCACCTGGTCGGGCTCTTGAACCTCAGCTGAACTCGGGGGCGCTCCAACCGGGGAGAACGTCGGGCAACCCGTCGCTCACCTTGTCCGGGAACTGTGCGGACCGCCTCTCGAGGTACGCCGCGATTCCTGGAGGGGCCAGGATGGGCCGCGCTGGCGCGCGGCGTCCGTGGGGCCGTCCACCCCGTCCGGACGGTCTTCGCAGACCGCAAATCCGACCGGACGGCCCGGCCCCACGGACGCCGCGAAGCGGCCCAAGATCCCGGTCCGCTTGACGTGGCTGCGTAGGTGCGTGTCCCACCCGGGTGACTCGCGCTCGATCCAGTGGAGGAGCGTGACCGGTTCGCGGCGCACGTCACCCGGTGCGGACACGCCTCGGGCACGATTCCACGGCGCGCGAATACGAACCCGATGCGCGCATCATCGGCCGCCAACCGGACGTCCATCGGCAGCGTCATGGTGGCGCCGACGCCGACCGCGGGCCCGTTGATGGCTGCAATCACCGGCTTGGTCGAGTCGAAGATGCGCAGCGTGAGCCGCCCGCCGCCGTCGCGCGGGATCGAGTCCTGGCCCTGATGCTCTGGCCTGGCGAACGTGTCGCCACCGCGTTCGAGGTCGGCGCCGGCGCAGAACGCCCGCCCGGCCCCGGTCACGATCACCGCACGGACCTCGTCGTCGGCGTCCGCGCGATCGAACGCCTGGAGCAGCTCGCCGAACATCGTCTTCGTCCACGCGTTCAGGCGGTCGGGACGGTTGAGCGTGATCGTCAGGACGCGGTCAGACAGCTCGGTGATGATCTGCTCGGGCGGCATTGGCCTCCTATCAGGGCCACTCGGGCTGTCCGGCGGCGAGCTCGATCGCCTGCAGCACTCCCCGAGCCTTGGCCTGCGACTCGCGGTATTCGAACTCCGGCTTGGCGTCCGCCACGGTCCCGCCGCCGGCCTGGACGTGCGCGATCCCGTCCTTGACCACGACGGTCCGGATGTGGACGCACGTGTCGAGATCGCCGTTGTAGCTCGCGTAGCCGATCGCGCCCCCGTAGCCGCCCCGCTTGACCGGCTCGAGCTCGTCGATGATCTGCATCGCGCGGACCTTGGGCGCCCCGGACAGCGTGCCAACCGGCAGCACCGCCCGAAGCGCGTCGAGCGCGCCGACACCGTCACGCAACCCGCCGGCGACGCTCGAGACGATGTGCATCACGTGGCTGTAGTTCTCGACCGCCATGAAGCTCTCGACCGCGACCGTCCCGTATGCGCACACACGGCCCAGGTCGTTGCGCCCGAGGTCGACGAGCATCACGTGCTCGGCCCGCTCCTTGGGGTCGGCCAGCAGCTCCTCGGCGATGCGGCGATCCTCCTCGGCGTTCCCGCCACGCGGCCGCGTGCCGGCGATCGGACGAGTGGACACGCGCCGGCCAGCCACGGTGATCAGCGGCTCGGGGCTCGCGCCGGCGACCTCGAAGTCGCCGAAGTCCAGGAAGTACATGTACGGGCTCGGGTTCACCGCGCGCAGGCCGCGGTAGATCGAGAACGCCTCGACGGGCACCGGGCCCGACCAGCGCTGGGACGGAACCACCTGAAAGGCATCGCCGGCGTAGATGTATTCGATGATCCGAGCCACGATCGCCTCGAATTGCTCGCGGCTCATGTTGGGTTCAAGGGCTCGTACCGTCCGGTCGAGGGCCGGCGGCTTGGGGGGCCGCGGGACGGGGCCGGCGAGCCGCCAGCGCACCTCGGCGATCGTCTCGAGCGCCCGCGCGTAAGACGCGTCGAGGTCGTCGTCGGTGTACACGTTGGCGATCACGGTCACGGTGTGCTTGAGGTGGTCGAACGCTACGAGCGCGTCGGTCAGCATCAGCGCCAGGTCGGGCACGCCGAGCGGATCCGGGTTTGGCTCGCCGAGCGGCTCGACCGTGCGGACCAGGTCGTACGCGAAGAGCCCGACGGCACCGCCGGCGAACGGCGGCAGGTCCGGCAGCGGCGCGGCCTTGAGCGAAGCAAGCTCCGCGGCCGCGAGCGCGTACGGATCGCCCCCATCCTCGAGCGACCAGCGCAGCACCTTCCGAGGCCGGAAGCCGATGAACGAGAAGCGACCCACCCGCCCCTGATCGGCTGACTCGAGCAGAAACGACGGCTCGGCCCCGCGCAGCTTGAGGAACGCGGACACTGGCGTCTGGCAGTCGTCGATGAACGTCTCCCGGACGGGAATCAGGTTGTGATCGGCAGCCAGCGCCCGCGTCTGCGCCAGTGAAGGCGTGACGCCGGCGGCTGCGGTATCAGCGCCGCTCGCGACGGCCATCCAGGACCCGTTCGGCATCGGCGATAGTCAGGCCCCGGCCACGCAGCAGCACGGCCAGGTGGTAGATGACGTCGGCCGCTTCCTCGGCCACCCGCTCGTCGGACTCCTCGCGCGTGGCTCTGACCACCTCCTCGGCCTCCTCCTGGACCTTCGCGCCGGCATACGCCGGGTCCTCGAGCAGGCGCGCGGTGTAGGAGCCCTGCGGCATCGTCGCCGCCCGCTCGGCGATCGTGCGCTCGAGCACTGGGAGCGCCTCGAACGGCGCACCGGCTTCCATGTCGCCACGGTGAAAGCACGACCGCTCGCCGGTGTGGCAGGCAGGGCCGCTTGGATCGACCAGCGCGAGCAGCGCGTCGGCATCGCAGTCGTACCGGATCGCCTTGACCGCCTGGGTGTTACCCGACGTCGCGCCCTTGTGCCAGAGCTCCTGGCGCGAGCGGCTGAAGAAGTGAACCTCGCCCGTCTCGCGGGTCAGGCGCAGCGACTCGGCATTCATGTAGGCGAGCGTGAGCACCTCGCCGGTCCGCCAGTCCTGGACGACGCACGGCACGAGGCCGTTCTCGTCGAATTCGATCTCTGAGTCCTCCACCGGGGTGGCGGATTCTAGGTGCTCTCTGTGGCCCGCCCACCCTGCCCGCCGCGGTGGGCGTGCAGGGTGAGCGGGAATCCATCTGTTAGGCGGCTTGCTCCAGGTACTCGGGCTCGATCTCGCCCTCCACGTCCGTGTCCGGGTCCGACATCGCCTCGAGTGCTCGGGTTGGCCGCAGGAACAGCAGACCGAGTCCGATAGCTACCAGCACGAGGGCGGCCGCGATCGTGAAGGCCAGGTGGTAGCCGTCGGTCAGCGCGACCGCACTCGAGGCCCCGTGCGCGCTCAGCGAGTGCGTCCGCGTGGTGGCGAGCGTGGCCAGGACAGCCAGGCCGAGAGCTCCACCCACCTGCTGGGTCGTGTTGACCAGTCCCGACGCAAGACCGGCATCCTCGGGCGTGGCCGCCGACATCGCGAGCGTCATCAGCGCGGGGAACACGAGCCCCGCGCCGATCCCCAGCAGCACCATCGCGGGCAGCAAGTTCTCGACGTAGCCGGCGTTGACCGGAGCGCCCCGGAACACCACCAGGCCGCCGGCCACCAGAGCCAGGCCGGAGATCACGGTTGGCTTGGCTCCGTAGCGCATCATCAGGCGCCCCGTGACTTGGAGCGACATGGCGGCGATGCCCAGCGCGACCGGGAGGAAGGCGAGCCCCACCTCGATCGCGTCGTAGTGGAGCACCCTCTGGAGGTAGAGCGCACCGAGGAAGAACATCCCGAATATCCCGGCCACCATCAGCACCTGCATGAGGTTCGCCATCGTCACCGTCCGCGAGCGAAAAACGCGGAAGGGAATAAGCGGGCTGGCGGCCGTCGCCTGGCGCACGATGAAGCCCGCCAGGAGTCCGACCGCGACCGCTCCGAAGCCGAGCGTGTGCGCCGACCCCCAGCCGTAGTTCGAGGCCTCGACGATCGTGTACACGGCGAGCATCAGCGAGCCAACCAGGAGCAGCGCGCCCGGCGCGTCGGCCCCCTTCTGCAGTCCGATTCCGCGGTCGTCGGGCAGCAGCCGGGTGGTCAGGGTGCCTGTGACGACGCCGATCGGGACGTTGACGAAAAAGATCCAGTGCCAGTTGATGGCCTGCGTGATGACGCCGCCGGCAAGCAGGCCGATCGCGCCACCGGCCGCGGCCACGAAGCTGTAGACACCGATCGCCCTGGCTCGCTCGGACGGCCGCGGGAACAGCGTCACGATCATCCCCAGGATCACGGCGGAGGTCATCGCACCACCGATGCCCTGGACAAAGCGGGCGCCGATCAGCAGTCCCTGGCTATCGGCCAGGCCGCATATCAGCGACGCGGTGGTGAACACGGTCAGCCCGGCGAGGAAGATGCGCCGGCGGCCGATCAGGTCGCCGAGGCGTCCGACGAGCAGGAGCAGGCCACCGAACGCGATCAGGTAAGCGTTGATCACCCACGCCAGGTTGGACTGGGTGAAGCGCAAATCGGTCTGGATGGTCGGAAGGGCCACGTTCACGATCGTCTGGTCGAGGATGATCATCAGGAAGCCGGCGCACAGGACCACCAGGGCGATCCATCGGCTTCTGTCGGTTTCGGGGGTCATCGGCGGGTATCTCCTGAAGTCGCAGTCGGTCCGTTCTAGATAGGACTGTAACAGATCATCTACTACAGGACGATCTGGTGGCGTAAGGCCTTACACCGCGGAAGGTTCTGCCTCAGAGGTAAACCGACGTGAGCGTCAGCGCGGCCGGCGCACCGGCTGGGTGCACTGAACCGGCTCGGACAGCCGTCCGCAGGCCAGACGGCTCAGCGAGTCGAGGAACGCCCGGCGCTGCTCGGGCTCCAGCTCGCTCAGGACGTCGTCGCGCACGCGGTCGAGCACCTTGTCCGCCGCTTTCACCGAGCGCTTGCCGGCGTCGGTGACGACGATCACCCGGGCCCGGCGGTCGGTGCTCGAGGGGCGACGCTCGGCCAGCCCGGCCGCCTCGAGCTCGTCGACTGTCACGACCATCGTGGTCTTGTCCAGCCCGACCTGCTTCGCGATCTGGGTCTGGGTGTGCTCGCCGGTCAGCGCCGTGGTCAACACCATGTGGGCCCGGGGCGAGATGCCGAGGTCCTCGAGGGCGGCCGTCATCTCCGTGGTCAGGTTGTGGCTGGCGCGGGACAGCAGCCAGCACAGATCCGAGGCGAGAGGAGCGGGAGCTTCAAGAACTTCGGTGGTCATGATCACCAGGATAGTCCGTCGTAGAGAAGATCTGGCAATAGAAGATCTACTCGATCCCGAGCCGGTCGAGCAGCTGCTCATCCGCGCGCCAGTGCCGGCGAACGCGCACGTTCAGCGCGAGGTGCACGCGGTCGTCGAGCGTGCGCTCGATCGCCCGGCGGGCGGCGATGCCGATCGACTTGACCATCTGCCCGCCGGCGCCGATCAGGATCCGCTTCTGGGATTCGGTCTCGGCCAGGATGACCGCCTCGATCCGGATCGGGTCGCCGTGCTCGATCCCCTCGACCACGACCTCCACCGAATGCGGCACCTCCTCACGCGTACGTGAGAGCACCTGCTCGCGGATCAGCTCGGCCAGCCAGACGCGCTCGGGCTGGTCCGAGTGCTGACGGGACTCGAAATAGAACGGGCCCGCCGGCAGGAGCGAGACGAGGAAATCGACGAGTGGGCGCACCCCGGATCCCTTGCGCGCGGAGACCGGGAAGATCTCCTCGGCCACGTCGAGCTCGGCGCCCGCGTGCAGCGCGGCCGCCGTCCCCGCGCGATCGGCGCTGTCGATCTTGTTGACGGCGATCACGACCGGAATCCGCGCCGCTTTGAGCAGGTTCGCGATGAAGCGGTCGCCCGGCCCGATCCCTTGCTCGGCGTTGACGACGAACAGGCAGCCGTCGGCGTCCTCGAGCTCCTGCTCGACACGGCGCTGCATCCTCGCGGTGAGCGCGTCGCGCGGGCGCTGGACGCCGGGCAGGTCGACCAGCACGAGCTGCCAGTCCGGCCCGGTGGCCACTCCGCGGATCGCCCGGCGAGTCGTCTGGGGCTTGTCGGAGACGATCGCGACCTTGGCCCCGACGATTGCGTTGGCCAGCGTCGACTTACCGACGTTGGGGCGGCCGGCCAGCGCGATGAAGCCCGAACGAGTTGACGTGCTCACCGCGCCCAGCGCAGCAGCTCGGCCTGCAGCGCGAGCATCTCGCCGTCATCGGTCTCGTGGTCCATCCCGGTCAGGTGAAGCGCCCCATGCACGACCGCCTCGCGCAGATCCTCGGTGTGGTCCGGGCAGATCACGATGTCGCCCAGCTCGCGCGGGCCGGCGCTGGCTCCGTTGCCGTCGACCGCGAACGAGAGCACGTCGGTTGGCTCGTCGAGCTCGCGATGCTCGAGGTTGAGCTCGCGAATGCGGTCGGTGTCGACGAACTCGATCGCCACGTGGCCTTCCTCGATTCCGGACGACGCGATCGCCAGCGCGCACAGTCGCTCGAGCTCGGTGGCGGTGGGCACGATGAGGCTCGCTGTACCACCGCCGTTGGCGATCCGGTCGATCCCGATGACCTCGATCTCGAGCACGGTCAAACCGGGCGGGTCAGCCCCTCGGCGTGGCCGCTCGCGGACGCAGCTCGGGCGCCAGGCGCTGGGAGTGCTCGTCGTAGGCGGCGACGATCCGGCGCACCAGCTTGTGACGGACCACGTCCTCCTCGCCGAAGCGGACGAACTCGATCCCCTCGAGCTCATTGAGGACGTCCGCCACCACCACGAGGCCCGAGTCCTGCTCGCGCGGCAGGTCGATCTGAGTGATGTCGCCGGTGACGACCATCTTCGAGTTGAACCCGAGCCGAGTCAGGAACATCTTCATCTGCTCAGGGCTCGTGTTCTGCGCCTCGTCGAGGATGATGAAGCTGTCGTTCAAGGTCCGGCCGCGCATGAAGGCCAGCGGCGCGACCTCGATCGCGCCCCGCTCCAGATGCTGGGAGACGCGCTCGGGCTCGAGCATGTCGTGCAGCGCATCGAACAGCGGCCGTAGGTAGGGGTCCACCTTGGCCATCAGGTCGCCGGGTAGGAAGCCGAGCCGCTCACCGGCCTCGACCGCCGGCCGGGTCAGGATGATCCGGTTGACCTCGCGCCGGCTGAGCGCGGCCGCCGCCAGCGCCACGGCCAGGAACGTCTTGCCCGTGCCGGCCGGTCCGATCCCGAAGGTGATCGTGTTGTTGCGGATCGAGTCGACGTAGCGCTTCTGATTGACGGTCTTGGGTGCCACCTTGGTCGCGCGGTGGCGCCACACGACGTCCTCGAGGATCTTGCCGGGCGACTCGTGCTCGTCCAGCGCGCGCTTGACGGCCTCGATCGTGCCCGGCGCGATCTCGTGGCCCTGTCCGATCAGCTCCGATAGCTCGTTGACCACGGCCACCGCGGCATCCACCGCCTGCGGCTCACCGTCGAGCGTCAGAACGTTTCCCCGGAGGAATACGTCGCAGTCGAGGTGTCCCTCGAGTGCTCGCAGAACGGCGTCCTTGCTGCCCGCGAGCTCGGCCGCGATCGTGTTGTCTAGCTCTACCTGCCTACGCACCCACCGGTTCCCGTCTGCTACGCACTCAGCGCCTCGCGGACACGGGCGGATGCGCGCTTGCCGTCGGCGCGCCCGCCGGAGTTGGCCATCACGACCTTCATGACCTGCCCCATGTCCTTGGGATCGCTTGCTCCAGTCTCGGCGATCGCCGCCTGTACGATCGCGTCCAGCTCGGCGTCCTCGAGCTCGGCTGGGAGGTAGGTCTCGATGATCCGGGCCTCGGCCTCCTCCTGCTCGGCCAGTTCGGGACGGCCGCCGCCCCGGAACTGCTCGGCCGCCTCCAGCCGGCGCTTGCGCTCACGGCGGAGCACGGCCTGCTCGTCGCCCGAGCCATCCTTCTGGGCCTTCTGAAGCTCCGACAGGACCAGCCGCAACGCGCCGACGCGGTCCTTCTCGCCGGCCTTCATCGCGCTGGTCATATCGCCGCGAACCTGATCGATGACGCTCACACCATCAGGATAGCCCCGCACCGGATGCCGTCCGCGTGGAGCTCGTCGCACCGGGCGACCACGAGCTGCCCCCGGCCCGCCGCCCCCGGCGGCAAATAACACCGGGTGTAATCGGCGGTGTAGCCAGAGCACTGCGTGTCGGCCGTCTTGTCGACCAGGACGCGTTCGCTGTGTCCCAGCTTGGTGTTTCGGTGCTGGCGCGAGCGGACCTCCGAGCGGCCGCGCAGCGCCTGTGAGCGGCGCTTCTTCTCCTGGAGAGGGACGCGGTCGCCGAGCTGTTCGGCGACTGTGCCCGGACGGGGCGAATAGGAGAACGTGTGGACCCTGGTGATGTTCGCCGCGTCGACCGCGTCGAGCGTCTTCTGGAACGCGTCCTCGGTTTCCGTCGGGAAGCCGACGATCACGTCGGTGGTGACGTTGACGTAGGGCACCGCCTCCCGGAGCGACGCGATCGCCTCGAGGTACTCGGCGGCGGTGTAGTGGCGCCCCATCGCTCTGAGCACGTCGTCGTCGCCGGACTGCATCGGGACGTGGAGGTGAGGGCAGACCTTGGGCTCGGTGGCAAGCGCCTCGAGCAGCGAGTTCTTCACGTGGATCACCTCGACGCTCGAGAGGCGGACCCGCTCGACGCCCGGTACCCGCGCCACCGCCATCATCAGCTCGCCGAGCTCGAGCCCCCGTTCGGGATCGCGGTAGTCGCCGACGCTGATGCCGGTCAGCACCATCTCGGGCTGGCCCTGCTCCACGCGCCGGCGGGCCTCGTCGAGCACGGCGCCGGCCGGGCGCGAGCGCGCCGCGCCCCGGACGGTGGGGATGATGCAGTAGGCGCAGTGGCAGTCGCACCCATCCTGGATCTTGATAAAGCCGCGAGTGCGGTCCGACGCGCTATTGCCCGGCGGTGGCGATCGGCGGGCCCGGACGCCGTGCTCGAGGTCCACGCACGCGCCCAGGCCCGCCGCCATCGCCCCGGCCACCTCCTCCGCCGTGCCCACGAACACGCTCACGCGCTCGTCAATCTCGGCGAACTGCGCCCCGTTCAGGTTTACGGCACATCCCGCCACCAGCACCTGGTTGGCGGTTCGCAGCGAGCGGCGAACGGCCTGGCGGGATTTCGCCTCGGCCTCGCTCGTGATGCAACACGTGTTGATCACGTGCAGGTCGGCCTTGTCCTCGGCGACCTCGGTGTGACCCGCGGCGAGGAGCGCCCGGCGGGCGATCATCGCGTCGGCCTGGGAGACCTTGCAGCCGAGGAACTTGACGGCGAACGACGCCACGGTGGCCGCACGTTAGCGCGACCACCGTGGACGCCTCGATTCTCAGTTGAGTCGCACGCCCGCGGCGGGCGGATTGTCGTACTCCTCGTGCGCCGCCTCATGCCACGGTGTCCTCGACCCGGCGTGCGCAGAGAGGAGAGTAGGTTCACGCACGAATCCGGTCCGAGGCTTTGGCCGCGGCACGAGCGCATCGAGTAGCAGGCCACCGAGCGTCACGCCGATCGCGAGCGGGTTGGGCAACTGGGGTCACCTCCTTTGATCACAAGTTCGGGCTCGCAACGTGCTGTGAAGGATGCGCCGTGCCGGGCGCGGTCACATGGGCCCCGTGTACAGGATCTGGCGCGGCCCCCTTATCCACGCTGGCTCCCGGCTCACCAGGGGGCAATTTCCTGCACCGAGCGGTTAGGGGTGCCGGTGGAGCAGGAGCGCGGCCCACTCGCCGGACTCGCGGCGTTCGGACTCGACTAAGCCCACGCTCGAGAAGGCGCCGGCGACCTCGTCGACCTCGCCGACCAGCAGCCCGCTCGCGATCACCCGCTCGGGCCGCTCGGCGGGACCCGCGCCGGCCAGCCGCCCAACCCACGCCAGCAGCAGCGGCCGCAGCAGATTGGCCGCGACCGTGGGCGCGACCACGACGGGGTCAGACCGCAGGTCATGCCGACGCACGTCGATCGAGACCCCGTTCACCGGAGCGTTCGCCCGAGACGCATCGACCGCGGCCGGGTCGAAGTCGACCGCCACGACCGGCGAGAACCCGAGCCCGGCCGCGGCGATCGCCAGCACCCCCGACCCGCACCCGAGATCGAGGAATCCGCCAGAAGCCGCCGGCAACGACAGCATCAGCTCCAGACATAGCCGCGTGGTGGCGTGCGCGCCGGTCCCGAACGCCTGTCCCGGGTCGATCACCAGCTCGACGCCCCCGCCCAGAGGAGGCTCCCACGGCGGCCGGACGACCAGCCGCCCGTCGTCGAGCACGAGCGGGCGATGAAACTCGCGCCACCGCTCCGCCCAGTCGTCGGCCACCTCGGAGGTCGAGACCTCGACCAACGCGTCGCCCGCCACGGCTGTGACCTCGGGCAGCGCCGGCAACTCCCCCGGCGCCCCGTACACCGCGTATTCGACGACCTCGCCAGAGCCGACGGAGACCTCCTCCACCCCCCCAGGTGCCAGATCGAGCAGCTCCGCCAGGACGAGCTCGGCCTGATCGCGGCGAACGCGGACCGCGAGCCGAATCACGACAGAATCAGTGCCCGCCGAACGCCCGGCGCAGCTTCCCGAACACGCCCTCGTCGGTGCGGAGGTTGTGATCGGTCATCGAGTCGGCGAGCTGCTGGTAGAGCTCTCGCTGGTCGCGATTCAGATGGCGCGGCGTCACCACGTTGACCACCACTCGCAGATCGCCGGTACGGCGACCCCGCAGCGCGGGCATGCCTCCGCCGCGAACGATCAGCGTCTCGTGCGGCTGTGTTCCGGCCGGAACATCGACCTCGACCCGCTCGCCCGAGACCTTCTCCACCTCCACGCTGGTTCCCAGCGCGGCCAGCGGCGCCGACACGTCGACCGCGGTGATCAGGTCGTCGCCGTCGCGCACGAACCGCGGGTCCTCGCGCACCCGGATCAGGACGTACAGGTCGCCCGGGGGTCCGCCACGCTCGCCCGCGTGGCCGCGGCCGGCGATCCGGATCCGCTGACCGTCGGCGATCCCGGCCGGGACGTCGACCTTGACTTTGGGCCGCTCGACCTTGCGGCCGCGCCCGCGGCACACCTTGCACGGCTCGCGGGCCACCTTGCCGTCGCCGCCGCACACGTCGCACGCGGTCGTCCGCATGACCTGGCCGAACGGGGTGCGGGTCACGGCGCGCAGCTGGCCGCTGCCCTGGCACCGGGGACATGTCTCAATCGGCGTGCCCGGCTCGGCGCCGTTGCCGTGGCAGTGCTCGCACAGCGCGACCGCCTCGTAGCTGACGTCGACCGCGGCGCCCGTCGCCGCCTGGGCGAGATCGATGTCGGCCGTGACCGCCACGTCGCCACCCTGGATCGCCCCACCGCGGGCACCCGCCGCGCCGGCCATCCCGAACAGGTCGCCGAACGCACCGCCGCCGCCACCGAAGAACGCCTCGAAGATGTCCGATACCGACCCGAACGCCTCGAAGTTCGGGGCATAGCCGCCGCTGCGCAGACCCTCGCGTCCGTAACGGTCATAGGTGGCGCGCCGGTCGGAGTCGGACAGGACCTCGTAGGCCTCGGCCGCCTCCTTGAACTTGTCCTCGGCGTCGGGATCGTGCTTGTTGACGTCGGGGTGCAGCTCGCGGGCCAGGCGCCGGAAGGCCTTCTTGATCGTCGCGTCGTCCGCGTCGCGCGGGACCCCGAGCACCTCGTAGTAGTCACGCGTCGAGCTCATCGCTCGTCGTAGACCTCCGCGATGAACGTCGAGAGCTGTGCGGCGGCGTCGCGCACGGCGTGAATCGCCTGCCCGTAGTCCATGCGCAGCGGCCCGATCACCGACACGGTGCCCAGCCGGCGCTGGGGCAGGCCGTAGCCGGCCGCCACCAGCGCGAGCGAGCGCAGACCGGGCACCTCGTTCTCGGCGCCGATCCGGACCACCACGTCGCGCTCGGTGAGCGCCGCGCGGAGCACTCCGAGCAGGGTCACCCGGCGCTCGAGCATGTCCATCAGCACGTTCAGGTCGGAGGCGTCGCCGAGCCGATCGTCGCGGAACAGCCGCGAGGTGCCCTCCATGTACAGGTTCTCGTGCGCGCCGTCCTCGAGCTCGGTGAAGGCGGGCGAGAGCGCATCGAGGAAGGCCGACTCCCGGCGTGAGAGAGACGCGTCGTGCAGCCGCTTCTGGAGGATGCGCGCACCGAGGCCAAGGCCGATCAGCCGTTCGTTCAGATAGCTGGCCGCCCAGTCGGCCAGGCCGGGGTCGATCGGATCGCCGAACGTGAACAGCCGCTTGGTCACGCCCCCGGTCGAGGTGATGACCACGACCATCATCACCTGGGGCTGGAGCAGCAGGACCTCGATGTGGCGGATCGTCGACGTCTCGATCGGTGGCGCGGTGACGAGTGCCAGCAGGTTTGTGACCTGTGAGAGCGTCTCGGTGGTCACGCGCATGGCCTCGTCGAGCTCACGGCGCACGAGCGAGAGCGACAGCGACAGGCGGGGCCGGCCGGGCTGGATCTCGTCGTTGGGGAGGATCCGATCGACGAAGTAGCGATACCCCGCCTGGGTCGGGACCCGTCCGGCGGAGGTGTGCGGATGGGCGAGCAGCCCCAGCTCCTCGAGGCTGGCCAGCTCGTTCCGGATCGTCGACGGTCCCCACTGCACGTCGACCGCGAGCGCCTTCGAGCCCACGGGCGCGCCGGCCTCGAGGTACTCCTCGACGACCTTGCGTAGCACCAGTTCTTGCCGAGCACTCAGCACGAAGCTGATTGTAGGTCGGGCTGCCCGCGCGTTTGGCCGGTCAGCCCATCACGGTCACGACCAGGGCCGTCGGTCCACGGCGATCTCGCTTGCGACCCCGGCCCTCAGTCCACGGCGACCTCGGCCACCCCGTTCCGGATCAGCCGGTGCCCCGACTGCTCGGCCTGAGAGTCGACGACGGCGACCCCGCCCTCCACCCCGCGCACCGTGCCGGTGACGACGATCTCCTCGCCCATCCGCCCCATCCCGCGGAACTGCACCGACAGCCGCTTGAGCCGCTCGGGACCGCCGGCAGCGTCCGTGTGGGCGCGCGCCACCTGGGCCATCGTCCACAGGCCGTGCAGGATCCGCCCCGGCAGTCCGACACCGTGAGCGAACTCCTCATCGATGTGAATCGGGTTGAAGTCACCCGATGCGCCCGCGTAGCGCACCGTGAGGAACTGATCTGGTGTGACCTTCAGCTCGATCGCGTCTCCGGGCCCGAGGCTCACGACCGACCCCTGACGATCTGTCGCCACGTCCCCGTGCACACGATCTCGTCCCGCTGGTTGCGCGACTCGCCCACGAAGTCATAGAAGCCCATCCCGCCCCGTTCCTCGATGTTCTCGACCGTGATCGTGGTCTTGATCTCGTCGCCGGCCACCACCACCGGTCCCCATTCGAACTCCTGGCCGGCATGCAGCATGTTCGCGAAGTTGATCCCGACGTGCGGGTCAAACAGCGCCGGCGTGATCGCCCGGCCCTGGTAGACGACCGCGAACATTGGCGGCGCGACCACGTCGGCGTAACCGGCCGCGCGCGCCGCCTCGACATCGAGGTAGACTGGGTTGGTCTCGCCCACCGCGTACGCGTACTCCCGGATCTTCTCGCGTCCGGCCGCGTAATCGCTGGCCGGATAGGTCTTGCCGATCGCTCCGGTGTTCAGAGCCACGGCGCCGGAGTCTAAGACTCAGATGATCACCGGCACCGCGCCGCCGTCGACCGACCAGGCCGCGCCGGTCACGTTCGAGGCGTGCTCAGAGCACAGGAACACGATCACGTCGGCGATCTCCTGCTCGGTGCCGAGCCGGCCCAGGGGCTGACGTGCGGCCACCGACTCGAGCACCGCCTCGCGGGTGACCCCGCGCGCCTGCGCGTTCTGGTCGGCCAACCCGCCCGGCGCAAGCCACAGATCACCGGCAACCGGACCGGGCGACACCGAGTTCACGAGCACGCCGCGCGCCGCCCATAGATCCGCGAACCCCCGCGACAGCGACAGCTCCGCCGCCTTGGTCACCGAGTACGCCATGTTGGTTGACGAGGGCCGCTTGCCCGACGACGAGGCCACGTTGACGATCCGGCCCCATCCCCGCTCCGCCATGGCCGGCGCGGCGGCGCGCATCAAGCGCATCGGACCCATCACGTGGAGCTCCCACTGCGCCTGCCAGTCCGCGTCGGTGAGCTCCTCAACCGAGCGGACCGCGCTCGTGCCGGCGCCGTTGACGAGGGCGTCGATCCGGCCGAAGCGCTCGAGGCAGGTCTGCACCGCCCGCTCGCCGGCGTCGAGCGCGGTTACGTCCAGCGCGAGGGGCTGCGCCCGACCACCGGCGCGCTCACAATCCCCGGCGATCGAGGCAAGCGTCTCGGCCCGCCTTCCCACCGCCAGCACCGAGGCGCCCTCGCGCGCGAGCGAGACCGCGACTGCGCGACCGATGCCCCCCGACGCGCCCGTGACGACGCAGGCACGATCGCGGAGGCCGAGGTCCATACTTGGTGATTCTTCCATGGCGATCCGTAGCGAGAACGGCGATGCCGGCGCCGCCATCATCCGCACGGCGGGACTCACCAAGCAATACCCGGACACCGACTTCAAGGCGGTCGACGGCCTCGACCTGAGCATCGAAGCGGGCGAGATCTTCGGGCTGCTCGGGCCCAACGGCGCCGGCAAGACGACCACCGCCGGCATGCTGACCACGCGCGTGATCCCGACCGCGGGGAGCGCCCGGATCGGCGCCGTGGACGTGATCGACCATCCCGCACTCGCCAAGCAGCTGATCGGGATCGTCTCCCAGCAGAACACGCTCGATCGCCAGCTCACGGTGTGGGAGAACCTGTACTTCCACGGGCGGCTGTTCGGGATGCCGGCCCCCGAGTCGCGCCAGATTTCCGACCGCCTGCTCGAGCAGTTTCATCTGAGTCGGTGGGCCAAGGCGTCGGTGTTCGCGCTGTCGGGGGGGATGGCGCAACGGCTGATGGTCGCCCGGGCAATCTTCCACCGTCCCGCCGTCCTGTTCCTCGACGAGCCGACCGCCGGGCTCGACCCCCAGAGCCGCCTGGCACTGTGGGAGATCCTCGGTGAGCTGAACGCCGACGGTCAGACGATCATGCTGCTGACCCATTACATGGAGGAGGCCGACCGCCTGTGCAAGCGCGTGGCGATCATGGACCACGGCAAGATCCTCGCGCTCGACACGCCGGCGGCACTCAAGCAGTCGATCGGCGCCGACACGATCGTCACCGTGAAGGCGTCAGGAAACGGCGAGGAGCTCGCGGCGCAGCTCGAACGCGACGTCGAGGGTGTCACCCGAACCCGGGTTATCGAGGGCGGCGTCGAGCTCCACGTGCAGGGCGCTGAGCGGATCGTCCCGCGCGTGGTCGCCGCGGCGGAAAACGCCGGGTTCGAACTGGTCGACCTGTCGGTGGCCGAGCCGACCCTCGAGACGGTGTTCATCAACCTGACCGGGAAGGAGCTGCGCGAATGACCGCGACCAGCCCGCGGGTCAAGCCCGCGCCACCGCCCGCGATCTCGCTGACGCCGACCCGCTCGACGTTCGCTGCCAGTCGCGCCGCGCTGTGGGCGCTGATCCTCCGCGACCTGGTCGTCCTCAAGAAGCACTTCGGCGAGTTCATCGTCCGCACGCTGATTCAGCCATTCCTGCTCACCTTCGTGTTCCTGTACGTGTTCCCGACCATCGGCCAGGGCATCGGCGGCGGGGGCGGCGCGCACGGTCACGCCGCGGAGTCGGCGTTCGCCACCGTGCTGGTGGCCGGCGTGGTCGGGATCTCGATCATGTTCCAGGGGATCCAGGCGGTCGCCCTGCCGATGTCGACAGAGTTCGGCTACACGCGGGAGATCGAGGATCGCGTCCAGGCGCCCTGCCCGATCTGGCTCGTGGCGATCTCGAAGGTCCTCTCGGGTTCGGTCCAGGGGGTGCTGGCCGCGCTGATCGTTTTCCCGATCGCGGCCGTCGTGCACGCCACCGGGGTCACGGCCCACCTCCACGTTCACTGGGTCGTGATCATCACGCTGATCCCGCTCGCCTGCCTGGCCATGACCTCGCTCGGGCTCGTGCTCGGCACCACCTTCGAGCCGCGGAACATCGGCCTCATGTGGGGCTTCGTGGTGCTGCCGCTGACCTTCCTGGGCGGCACGTACTACCAGTGGACCAAGCTCGCGCCGGTCAAGGTCGGAGGGATCCACTGGCTTCAGATCCTCGTGCTGATCAACCCGCTGATCTATGTGACGGAGGGCATGCGAGCCGGCTTGACGTCGTTCTCGCACATGCACCTGTACATCATCTATCCGGTACTGCTCGGGTTCTGCGCGGCCTTCATCTGGCTGGGCCTGCGCAACTTCCGCCGGCGCGTACTGGTCTAGAGCGCCACTCAGTCGCCCGGGATCGCCGCCCCCGCCGGCACACCCCGGCGCTGGTACTCGTCGTAGAGCTCACGCCACTGATCGCTCGCACCGGCCCCGGCCGGACCGCCGTCCCCGTCCAACAAGCCTCCCAGACGATCCAGGCAGATGTGCCACCCTGCGGAGTCCCGCGACGCCTTCTCGGTCGAGTCGAGCAGCACGGTCAGGCGCAGCAGGCACGCGTCCTCCCCGGCCAGGGGCTCGAGCTCGAAGCGCAGGTGGTCCTCCCCCCACGTGAAGGCAAACGTGGATGGCGGGTCGTATTCGGTCACGCGCCCGGTCATCGTCGACGCCGCGTCGAGTGGCATGTGCTCGAACGTGAACGTCATTTCCGCGCCGGCGCGCAGCTCGCCGGCCTCCACCCGGCAGGGAAACCAGTGCTCAAGCTCGCCGGACTCGGTGATCGCCCGCCACACCACGTCGACGGGGTGCGACAAGCGCCGCTCGAAGCTCAGCGTCGGTCGATTCCCGGCCGCCGTGTAGGTGCCAAATCCATCGCTGTTCATCGCTCCTCCTCGGGCAAGGCGCCGCCGCCGTCAGGCGCCGCCGACGATCCTTCTTTTACCTGGTCGAGGTGCCGCTCGAGATCGTCGAGGCTGCCCTCCCACGCCCGCCGGTAGGGCTCGAGCCAGGCGTCGAGCGCAACCAGCGGCCGCACCTCGAGCGCGTACACGCGGCGCTGGGCGTCCGTGCGCGAGGACACGAGCCCGGCCTCGCGCAGCACCCGCAGGTGCTTCGACGTGCCCGGTTGCGTCAGGCCGGTGAGCTCGACGAGCTCACCTACGGCGCGCGGGCTCTGGCGCAGCAGCTCGACCATCGCCCGGCGGTGGGGGTCGGCCAGCGCGGCCCAAGTGGTCGTCGTCGCCGCGGTCATGCTCGTTGTATATAACCAATCACGTATATGCCTGTCAAGACATAAAAGCTCCGCCCTGGCAGAGCGCTTGTGACCGACTAACGAGCCCGGTAGCCTCGTAGCAGAACACAGACTTGGGATGGTCGGCGGCGCCTGGCGACGGCGCCTTCGGTCTTGGCGGCGACGAGGAGCACAGCGATATGGCACGGCGAGCGACCCTGAGGGCATCGGACGCGGACCGAGAGCAGGTCGCCGAGCGGCTGCGTCATGCCACGGGCGAAGGCCGGCTGAGCCCGGACGAGCTCGAGGAGCGGCTCGAGGCGGTATTCGCCGCGCGCACCTACGGAGAGCTCGACGTGATCGTGGCTGACCTGCCTGGCCAGACCGTCCGCCGGCGCGAGCGCCCCCAGTCGGCGTGGGCGAGCCCCAGTCCATGGCTGAGGCCGGCCCCGGTCCTGGCCCTGTTCATCCTCGCGCCGGTTGTGGTGTCGCTGCTGCTGGCCGCCGCGGTGATCCTCGCCACGGTGTTCTCGGCCTGGGGCCTGCTCTTGATCGTCGGCTGGCTCGCCTTCGGTCACACCCGTCGCCACTACGGCGCCCATTACCGGCGCTCGCTGCACGCCGCCACCCATTGGCAGGCCGGGCGTACGCCGGGGCCTCGCTCCTGGGTGTAGACGCTGGCCCGCGACCCGTACACCGTCCTCGGCGTCGAGCCCGGGGTCTCCGACGCGGAACTACGCGCCGCCTACCGGCGGCTGGTCCAGCTCCACCACCCCGACCACAACAACGGCTCGGCGGAGTCGGCGCGACGCTTCGAGGAGGTCCAGGACGCGTACGCGCAGATCCAGCACCTGCGTCAGCGCACGCCGCCGCCGCGCCAGACGGCCACCCCGCCGCCCACCACCCCGGACGTCGAGCAGCGTCTGGCCGAGATCGAGCGCGAGCTGCGCGAGAAGGCGCGTCTCGCACGCGAGCGGGCGCAGCGCGCTGCCCGGCAAGCCGCAGCCGCCACGTCCGCCTCCGAGCCCAAGCGCGCCTCCGACGAGGAGCTCGGCTACATCAAGACCGACGACACGCTGGGCAAGATCCTGGCCGATGCGCGCAAGGAGTTCGTCGAGCGCCTGGACGAAGCTCGCGACGAGCCATCAAGGCGCCGCCGTCAGGCGCCGCCGACAAACCCACTTACCCATCGGGTCGCCGACCTACTGGATGAGTTTGGCGCCAAGCTCAAGGGCGACCACGACGAGGACTCGAAGAAGCGCTAGCCCTTCTCGCCCAGCTCGAGCACGGTCAGGAACGCCTCCTGAGGCACCTCGATCCGCCCGACCTGCTTCATCCGCTGCTTGCCCTTCTTCTGCTGCTCGAGCAGCTTGCGCTTGCGGGTGATGTCGCCGCCGTAGCACTTGGCGGTGACGTCCTTGCGGTAGGCCTTGATCGTCTCGCGAGCCACGATCCGGGTGCCGATGGCGGCCTGGATCGGGACGTCGTACTGCTGGCGGGGGATCGTTTTGCGCAGCCGCTCGGCCAGCTCCCGGCCCGCTTCGTAGGCCTTGCTCTTGTGCACGAGCATCGACAGCGCGTCGACGGGGTCGCCCGCGAGCAGGATGTCGAGCTTGACCAGATCCGACTCGCGCAGGCCGATCAGCTCGTAGTCGAGCGAGGCGTAGCCGCGCGTGCGCGACTTCAGCTGATCGAAGAAGTCGAGCACGATCTCGGCCAGCGGCAGGTCATAGGTCAACTGCACGCGCTCGGAGGACAGATAGTGCAGGCCCGAGTGGTCGCCGCGGCGCTCCTGGCAGAGCTCCATGATCTGCCCGATGTACTCCTTCGGCGTCAGGATCGACGCGCGGATGTAGGGCTCGCGCACGACCGCGACCCGCGTGGGCTCCGGCATGTCGTTGGGGCTGTGCACCGGGATCGTCGCGCCGTCGGTCAGCGTCACCTCGTACTCGACGCTCGGCATCGTCGCCAACAGCTCGAGGTCGTACTCGCGCTCCAGGCGCTCGCGGACGATGTCCATGTGCAGGAGGCCGAGGAAGCCGCACCGGAACCCGAACCCGAGCGCGTCGCTCGTCTCGGGCTCCCAGCTGAGCGCGGCGTCGTTCAGGGACAGCTTCTCGAGCGCGTCGCGCAGGTCGGCGTAGTCGTCGGAATCGATCGGGAACAGGCCGCAGAACACCATCGGCTTGACCTCGCGGTAGCCGGGCAGCGGCTGGTCCGCCGGCCGGCGCTTGCTCGTCAGCGTGTCGCCGACGCGGAGCTTCGTCACGTCCTTGATCCCCGTGATCAGAAAACCCACCTCGCCGGCGTGCAGCTCACCCGCCGAGGTCATCTGCGGGGTGAAGAAGCCGATGTCGTCGATCTCGGCCTCGGTCCCGGCCTGCATGGCCCGGATCGCCTCGCCCTTGGTGAACGTGCCGTCGACGACTCGGATGTACGCGATCACGCCGCGGTACTGGTCGAACTCGGAGTCGAAGATCAGCGCCCGCGGAGGCGCGTCGGGCACCCCGCTCGGAGGCGGGACACGCGCGATCAGCTCGTCGAGCACATCCGTGACGCCCTCGCCGGTCTTGGCGCTGATCCGCCGCACGCTCTCCGCCGGCTCGCCGAGCAGCTCGGCCACCTCCTCGGCGACGCGCTCGGGCTCGGCGCCGGGCAGATCGACCTTGTTCAGGCACGGGATCAGCTCGAGGCCCGAGTCGATCGCCAGGTACGTGTTGGCCACCGTCTGCGCCTCGACCCCCTGGCTCGCGTCGACCACGAGCAGCGCACCCTCGCACGCGGCCAGCGAGCGCGACACCTCGTAGGTGAAGTCGACGTGCCCGGGCGTGTCGATCAGGTGCAGCTGATACGTCTGCCCATCTTTCTGCGACGTGTAGAACACCCGCACCGCCTGGGCCTTGATAGTGATCCCGCGCTCGCGCTCGAGCTCCATCGAGTCGAGCAGCTGGGCGCGCATCGACCGGGGGTCGACGGTGTGGGTCAGCTCAAGGATGCGATCGGCCAGCGTCGACTTGCCGTGGTCGATGTGCGCGATGATCGAGAAGTTGCGGATGTGGGCCTGATCGGCCATACCTCAAGGGTATTAGCGACCGCGACCTCAGCCGGATGAGGCTTCTCCGGCCCCACGGACGCCGAGCGCAGCGAGGCCCCTACTCGTCGTCGTGGACCTCGTCCGAGGCCCAGTGCTCGAGCGCCTTGGGCACCAGTCCGAGCTCGTTCGCCGCGCCACGGCCGGCGACGCCGATCGCCAGCAGGCCGCCGAAGAGCGCCACCGCGTCGATCGACTTGCGCCCCTGCTTGTCCCAGTAGTCGTCGTGCAGGTCGAGCCACAGCGCGAACTCGTCGAGCGTCAGCGCGGCAGCGATCCCGTACGTGGATGCGCTGAGCCGCGACGGCCAGCGCCGGCACCGGCCCACGCCGACGCCGAGCTGATAGGTCCACAAGTAGCCGATCCCGAGCAGACCGAGGATCCCGAACGTCGAGTGGTGGATGTGACGACCGCCCTCCGAGATGTTGTGGAACGGGCCGACACCGGCCTTGATCGCGTGGGTGATCCCCCGCGCGGTGGCGAATGCGGCGGTGAATCCGATCGCGCTCAAGAACGCCCGCTCGCGCTGGGGGTTGGAGAAATGGCGCTCGTAGAAGCTCATGCCTCACTCAGGCTAGCGGCCGCGCAGGCGGCTGAGCACCAGTTGCTCGATCTGGCGCGCCTCGGGGATCCGCATCCGCAGGGCCAGCCAGCCGTACAGCGCGCATGCCACCGCGCAGGCGAGCCCAACCGAGATGATCTGCGCGATCAGGGAACGGCCGAGCGCTGAGTCGAGTCCGGCCCATACTCCTCGGGCCACCGCGGCCATGATCACGGTGGCGATGAGGATCCGGAGCGTGATCATGATGGTCTGGGCGCCCTCGAGCCGGCGGTTCAACCCGATCCGCAGCCGGTGCAGCTGGAGCACCGTCATCACCAGGTTCGCGGACGCGGTGCCGATCACCAGGCCGGCGATGCCGAGCGGCTTGTACAGCGCGATGCTCACGATCGCGTCGACCACCATGTTCATCGCCGCGAGCTTGGTCGGGATCCACGGCCGCTGAACCGCAAAGAAGGTTCGCGTCAGAAGCAGGTTGAGCCCCGCGAACGGCAGGCTGAACGAGAACCAGAACAGCGCGGTCGAGACGTAGTGGGTCGAGGTCGGGCCGAAGGTCCCATGCTGGTAGACGAGGCGCGTGATCGGCGTCGCGAGTACGAGCATCAGCGCGGCGGAGGGGATCAGCAGCAGGTTGATCTGGCGCATCCCGTTGCCCACGGCGCGGCGGATGCCCTTCGGGTCGCGCCGGTTCGCCATCCGGCTGAGGGTGGGGAACAGCACGGTCGCGACCGCGACGCTGAAGATCCCCTGCGGCAGCATGTAGATCCGGAACGCCTGGTTGATCGCCGCCGGCGCGTAGCTACCGACGAGCGACCCGAAGCCGGCGTTGATGAAGATGTCGAGGTTGACGATCCCGATGCTCATCGTCACCGGCAGGAACAGGACGAGCACCTGGCGCACGCGCGGATCGCGCCAGTCGAAGCTGAAGGCGAGCCGGAACTCGATCGTCCGCAGCGCCGCCGCGACCATCAGGAATTGCACCACAGTGGCCGCCAGCCACGCGATCGCGTAGGCGTAGACCTTGTTCGGCCCGTGGAAATGCCCGCGCAGGAGGATCAGGAGCACGAGGATCACGACGTTCCAGACCGCGGGCGCGAGCGCCGGAATCGTGAACTGGTCGTATGCCTGCAGAACCCCGACGAGCAGCCCCGTGAGGCTCAGGAGCAGCACCACCGGGAACAGCACTCGCGACAGACCGGCCGTCAGCGCGGCCGGGATCCCGCTTCCGGTGAACAGCGGCGTGATCACACCGGCGATCGCGAGCCACACGAGCGTCAGCGCGCCGAGTGCGACGAGGATGATCCAGAACAGCGTGGCGGCCAGGCGGTATGCCTCGCGCTTGCGCCCCTCTTGCAGCAGCTCTGTGAATACGGGCACGAACGCCGCTCCGAGCGCTGCCTGCGAGAACAGGTTGCTGAACAGGTTGGGTACCTGGGAGGCGAGCGTGAACGCCGAGTAGGCGGCGGTCGTGCCGAAGAAGTAGGCGCCGGCCACCTCGCGTCCGAGTCCGGCGATGCGCGAGAGCGCGGTGGCGAACGCGAAGATCGCCGTGTTGACGGCGATGCGCCGGCGGGGCGGCTCGTGCGGTGGTGGCTGACCCGGCGGTGATGGGGGCACGCCGTCCCCGGACGTCGTATCGGGATCGATCTGGACCAGGGCGGCTATAGTAGGGCCGCGCCACGGCGGAATCGTCCGTGGCCCAAGGCGCCGCCGTCAGGCGCCGCCGACTTTTGTCAGTCCTCTGCTAATGGCCAACATCGAGTCACAGAAGAAACGGATCATCCGCGCCGAGCGCGAACGCCTGGAGAACCGCCGCTACACCTCGCGGATCAAGACGTTCTTTCGTCGGCTCGAAGACGCCGTCGCGGCCGGCGAGGATTCACAGGCCGCCACCGAGCATCGTCAGCTCGTGCAGGCGATCGACAAGGCCGTCAAGCGGGGCGCGCTGCACCGGAATGCCGGCGCGCGCAAGAAGTCCCGCGCAGCGCGCGTGCGTCGCGGCTGACTCAGGCCCCGACAACAAACCGTAACCCGTTGCCGGCTGCAACACGGCTTGCGACGGCACGCCCACCGCGCAGTACCGGGTAACTTGTGATCCTCATGGCAGAGGCTGTCGAGTACGCGTCCACGGGAACGAACGGCGTGGCCTTCGAGCTGGACCGGATTGAGGCCGGTTCCGATCGACTCGAGGTGAACGGCCGCTGGTTCGGCGTGCGCGGTCGGCGCTTCATCCGTCCCAGCCTTACGCTGCTCGCCGACGAGGAGCAGCGGCGCCTGCTTGCCGACCTCGACCACAAGCCGTGGGCAGCTGAGGAGGGCGAGCCGTGGAAGGCCTCCTTCCCGTACGAGCAGCAGGACGATCAGTGGCTCGAGGCCGAGCTCAACGTGGCCCCCGACATCACGATCTCGCTTCCCTTGCCCGACGAAAAGCGCTCACGCCGGCGCCGGCCGGGCAGCGCCGGGAGCAAGAGCGAGCCAACACGCGCGGGTGAATCGCGCACGAGTCAACCGCGCACGAGTGAACCGAGGCGCACCCGGTCCCCGTCCGCCGAGCTGGTCAAGGCGCGTCGCGAGATCCACCAGGTGCAGCGCGAGCTCGAGCGCCGCGAGGCCGAGATCGTCGAGCTGTCCAACGAGCTGGCGCGCCGCGGCGCCAAGCTCGATGAGGTGTCGGGCGCGCGCGACGCCGCCCGCGAAGCCCAGGAATCGGCCGCCAACGAGCGTGAGCGGCTGATGCGCGCCCGCGGCGAAGCGCTGAAGCTCCGTGACGAGGCCGTGACGGCGCGCGACGCCGCCGCGCAGGATCGTGAGGAGGCGCTCCGCCTGCGAGACGCTGCCCTCGCGGCGCGGGACGAGGCGCTGGCCGAGCGACGCGCCGCGATCGCCGAGCGCGACGAGCTGTCGGCCAAGCTCGCCGGCGCGATGGCATCGCAGGAGGGCGCCCTGGCCGAGCGTGACGACTTCGCCGCCGGGCGCGAATCGCTCGTGGGCGAGCGCGACGCCGCCCTGCGGTCACGTGACGAGGCGATCGCCGCCGGCAGGGAAGTCACCGCCGAGCGCGATGAGCTGTCGGCCACGATCGAGCGCCTGCGGCTCGAGCGAGACGACGCGTTCGCCTCGCGGGGGGCCGCACTCGTGATGCGTAACGCGGCCAACGCGCCACCGAACTTCCGGCGCGAGGGGAGTCGCATCCTGCACTTCCTGCCCGCGATGCTGGTCGTGGTGATCGCGTTGATCGCCGCGCTCCTGCTGCACGTCATCTAATCGTCGCGGCGGCAATCGTCGCGGCGGCGTCAGCTAAGCGGTCGCGGCCACGCGCCGGATCGCTAGCAGCGCGACCGTGTCCTCTCCGGCGGCGCCACTTCCTCCGCCCCGCGAGGCGAGCTCGAGCTCGGCGAGCTCCTCGATCGTGCGTTGCAGGTCCTCGGGTCCGATGCGGCGGGCATCGGCGATCAGCCGGTCGGCGGCCTTTGACGGCATCCGCAGCGTCCGCTTGATCTGGGCCGGAGGCTCGCCGGCCTCGAGCGCGCACGCCACCTCGTGCGCGGTCCGGACACGCTGGCTGATCCAGTAGAGGAGGCTCGGCAACCGTTCCCCCTGACTTCGCAACGTCAGGTAAAGGGCGACAGCGGCCGACGCGTCTCCTGCCAGGATCGTGTCGGCGAGCGACCACGCCTTGTGCTCGGCCGAGGGCGCGGTCAGCTCATCCACCATGGGGCCGTCGACGCGTGCGCCCTTGCCGGCGTACAGGGCGAGCTTCTCGAGCTCGCGCAGCAGCCGCTGCTGGCGGTCGCCTACGTGTGCGACGATCGCGCGGGCTGTGTCCGGCTCGAGCTGCAGGCCGAGCTCGCGCGCTCGCGCGATGACCCACTTGGGAAGTTCCCACGGCTTGACGTTCTCCTCCGCCGCGATGTCTCCGCCCGCCTTCTTAACCGTGTCGTGCAGGGCCTTGGGAGCCTTTGTCCGGCCGTCCTCACGCGCGAAGAACGCGACCGTCGTGTCGGGCGGGATGTCGCTCAGCGCCGCGGCGAGCGGCTCGAACTGCTTATCGGTCCAGCGCTCGACGCCGTCGACGATGATGAACCGGCGGCCGATGGCGAACGTCAGGGCGTTCAGGCCGGCGGCGACCGCGTCAGGGGTAGCCGCCTCCCCCTCGAACACCTCGACCCCCTGGGTGCCGCTTTCGGTCTCGGCCAGGGCGCGGAGCCGGCGCCGGCGCTCGGCGATCCGGCCGTGGTCGTCACCGTGGATCAGGTAGGCAGGCTTGAACGCGGGCACGGGGGTGAGTCTATGAACCGGCTCGGGCGGTGGCCCGCGCCACCGCGTCCTCGGGCGAGTCGACGCGCTCGATCCCGTCTATGTCCCAGCTCTCGAGGCCGATTACCGGCACGCCGGTCTTGAGCGCGAGCGCGACCTCGGACAGGGTCCCGTAGGCGCCGCCGACCGCGATGACGACGTCCGCAGCCCGGATGACAAGACCGTTTCTCAGCTCCCCCAAGCCAGTTGGGATCGCGATCGTCAGCCATTCGTTGCCGGCGGCACGATCGTTACCTGGCAGGATGCCGACGGCGGTACCACCCGCTTTGGACGCTCCTCGCGCTGCTGCCTCCATCACACCGCCGAGTCCCCCGCACACGAGCACGTGACCGCGCTCGGCGATTGCGCGCCCGACCAGCTCGGCGGATTCGATCTCCGTCGGCGAGGCGTCCCCCGGACCGACGACCGCGACGTAGGCCACTAGCGGACGACGACGTTGACCAGCTTGTCCGGCACGACGATCACCTTGGCGACCTGCTGGCCGTTCAGGTGAGACTGCACCCCGCGGGACTCCAGGCAGAGTTTTTCCAGCTGCTCGCGGGGTGCGCCGGTGGGAGCGGTAACCCGGTCGCGGACCTTGCCATTGACCTGACAGACGAGCTGAAAGGTGTCGGTCTGAAGCAGGTCCGGGTCGGCGTCCGGCCACGGCTCCTCCCACACGCGCCGTCCAGTCAGCATCTCGTACGCCTCGGAACCCAGATGGGGGGCGAACGGGAACACCAGCGATGCCGCAGTCGCGGCGGCGAACCTGCGCGCCTGCATGTCCGCCTCGGGGAAGCGGTAGATCTCGTTGATCAGCTCGATGATCGCCGAGATCGCCGTGTTGAAGGCAAACCTGCCGGTCATGTCGCGCGTGACCTTGTCGATCGCCCAGTGAGCCTTGCGCACGATTGTCAGCGCGTCACCCGTCGAATCGATGGGCTGGTCGGCGGGCGTGCCGGCGCGCTCGTCGGCGCCGGCCTCCGGATCGGTCGCGAGCTCGTCGGCCAGTCGCCACAGACGCCCCAGCAAGCGCCGGTGAACGCCCTCGATGCCGGTGGACGCCCACGCGGCGTCCTGGTCGGGCGGCCCGATCACCAGCACGTAGCAACGCGCGGCGTCGGCGCCGAATTGGTCGACGATCGGCTGCGGGCTGATCACGTTCCCGAACGACTTCGACATCTTGTTGCCGTCCGGACCCAGGATCATCCCCTGGGTGAACAGCGCCTGGAAGGGCTCCTGCACGTCGAGCAGCTGCATGTCCGCGAGCGCCTTGACGAAGAAGCGCGAGTACAGCAGGTGCAGAATCGCGTGCTCGACGCCGCCGATGTACTGATCGACGGGCATCCAGTGTTGCAGCACCCGGCGATCCCACGCCGCGTCGTCGTTCCGGGCGTCGCAGTAGCGCAGGTAGTACCAGCTCGAGTCGACGAACGTGTCCATCGTGTCTGTCTCGCGCCGGGCGTGGCCGCCGCACTCGGGACAGCGCGTATTCACCCAATCCTCGGCCGCGGCCAGAGGCGAGCGGCCCTTGGGCTGGTAGTCCTCGACGTCGGGCAGCAGTACCGGCAGGTCGTCCTCGCGCACCGGGACCATCCCACACGTGTCGCAGTAAAGGATCGGGATCGGGCAGCCCCAGTAACGCTGTCGCGAGACGAGCCAATCGCGGAGCTTGTAGCTGACCGAGAAGTGACCCTTACCCTCGCGATCGAGCCAGTCGACGATCGCCCGCTGCCCCTCGACGGCGTTCAGACCGGAGAACTGGCCCGAGTTGATCAGGACCTCGTTCTCCGTGTGCGAGACGAATGCCTGGTCGGTGTCGGTCGGGTCGTCGTCCTCGTGCGCAGGCGCGACGACCTGTCGGATCGGCAGGTCGAACGCCTTGGCGAAGTCGTAGTCGCGCTGGTCGTGCGCGGGCACGGCCATCACCGCGCCTGTGCCGTACTCCATCAGCACGTAGTCAGCGACGAACATCGGGATCTGCTCGCCCGTCATCGGGTTGGTGACGGTTCGGCCGAGCGGTACGCCGGTCTTCGGCTTCTCGGCAGCTCCCCGCACCTCGGGTGATTCGCCTGCCACGCGGTTCACGTACTCGTGGACCTGCTGCTCGTACTCGGTGCCCTGGGCGAGCCTGAACACGTCCGGGTGCTCCGGGGCCATAACGAAGAACGTCGCCCCGAACAACGTGTCCGGTCGCGTCGTGAAGACCGAATAGTCGATCGCGAGCTCGTCGCATCTGAAGACGACCTCGGCGCCCTCGCTGCGCCCGATCCAGTTGCGCTGCATCGCCTTGACGTGCTCGGGCCAATCGATCGTCTCGAGGTCGTCGAGCAGCCGGTCGGCGTAGTCGGTGATCCGGAAGAACCACTGCTCGAGCTGGCGCACCTCGACCAGCGCGCCGCACCTCTCGCAGCGGCCGTCGATCACCTGCTCGTTGGCCAGCACCGTCTGGTCGTTCGGGCACCACTTGACCGCCGCGGTCTTCCGGTACGCCAGGTCGCGCTTGAACAGCTGCAGGAAGATCCACTGCGTCCAGCGGTAGTACGACGGCTCGTGCGTGGCCAGCTCCCGGCTCCAGTCGATCGAGATGCCCCAACGGTGAAACGCCTCCCGGAACGTGGCGATCGACTGGTTCGTCGCGTCGCGAGGGTGGACGCCGGTCTTGATCGCGTTGTTCTCCGCCGGCAGCCCGAACGCGTCGTAGCCCATCGGGTGCAGCACGCGCTGACCGATGCGCCGGTGAAAGTGGGCGATCGCGTCGCCGAGCGAATAGTTCTTCAGGTGCCCGATGTGCGGCTCACCGCTCGGGTACGGGAGCATTTCGAGCACGTAGGACGTCTCCCGTCCCTCGTGCTCGTCGGGGTCGTTGGAGACCTCCCAGGTGCGCTCGCGCGCCCAGATCTCCTGCCACTTCGGCTCTATCTGCTTGGGGTCGTAACGTCGCTCAGCCACTCCGACAGGAGGTTACTTCGAGCGGGCCCGGCCGCGGTCCCTGCGGACGTCGCCTGCCGGGTCCCCGGGGCGGCCCCTCTACCATCCGCGCGTGGCCGAGAACGCCGGGCCCGGACCGAGCGATCCTGAGGCGCCGCCGTCAGGCGCGGCCGAGCGTCCTGCGGCGCCGCGGTCAGGCGCCACCGGAGGTCGTCCTGAGACGC
>Ga0335074_10000223_pt1 | contig 86579 bp, 79 predicted proteins | sample Lox_Sample_23_FD_206715 | JGI IMG/M metagenome (GOLD analysis project Ga0335074, IMG submission 206715) | Soil microbial communities from Loxahatchee National Wildlife Refuge, Florida, United States - Lox_Sample_2.3 | ecosystem: Environmental > Terrestrial > Soil > Wetlands | place: USA... | reverse complement strand
TGGCTGCACGTCAGGTAGACGTTTTTGGATTTGTTCGCCCTGGAAAAGTTGGAGGTGCGGCGGGTCTCGACGAGGTCTCCGGGTTTCAGGTCAGACCGCGTGCCGTGGTAGAAAACCTGCAAGCTTAGGTCGGTATCCGTCACCGGCTCGCTCATCTCTTACCGGCGCCCAGCGCTCTACGCCCACTGCCTCTAAAGCGTGACCTTCAGGACGGTGCCGATAGTCGAGACATTATAGCTCGGCGGAGGATAGCTGGCGTTGAGAATGCTGATCGCCGTTCCGGTGTTGGTTGTGGGAATGATCGACACCGGAACGTCATCCCAGTCGTTGTTGCGGAACATGCTGAACTGATACAGCAACGAACATTCGATGTTGTCCGCGAGTTGATAAGTGGCAGAAAGCTTGAGTTGATGCATCAGCGAATTGATATTCGGGTAAGGGGTGACATTCTGATAGGTTGCCGTCACACTTGTAACCTCAACGCCATTAAATTCACCGAAGGTGATTGCGCCAGACGACATGTTATATTCGAATACGGCCCGGGCGAGCCGTGCGGATTGTGACAGTCGGAGCAAGCGACCTTGCCTTCGCGCATCGGATGGTGGGAATACTCGAAACGTTCCGCGCGCTGCTGAGCGTGACAGGTGAAGCAGATTTCCGGCTGCGTTTCTTTCGCGAGCACGGGATCCTTCGTGGCGTGGACCGCATGACAGCTCGTGCAGGCGACGCCCGCCTGCTCCATCTTGCTGCCGTGCCAGTTCATCCTTTGACCGTTCTCGTGGCAGGCCAGACAGGTCTCGTTGCGCACGCTCACGGGAGAAATGGGAAATTGGCTTTTTGAGTCAAAGACGACGCCGGGCGCCTTGGGCTTTCCCTTAGCCCAGCCCTGCACGTGGGCGTCGCTGGGCCCGTGGCAGGATTCGCACTAGTGCTGACCGAATGGCGCATGCGGATCGCCGCATGCGGAGTAGCAAGAATGTCTTTTACGTGAGGCGAGCTGTTGTGGCACGCCATGCAGGTCGCGGAGCCACCTGCACTATAAAGCGGCTCCGAATTGTCGGCAGCTGCCGGGGCTGCGGCCTTCGACGGATCGTCTGCCAATGCAGATCCGGCGGCGGCCCACCACATGGCTCCCAGCAGAAATGCCAAGATGGCAAGTGCGCCTTTGGAATTTCCCGCCGTCATGCGATCGTCCGCGCATCCACTGATCACGCCGGACGCAAAGGTATCAAAACGTCACGCCATACAGCTCATTGAGCCTGCCAGCGAAACTACTGGCCTTTGCTTTCCATATATTCGACCGCCGCTTTGATATCGGCGTCGGAGAGTTTGCCTCGCTGCGGCGGCATGGCGCCTTTGCCCTTGATTGTGCTGGCAACGAGCGCGTCTGTGCCCTGCTTGATCAGCGGCGCCCAAGCCGCCTTGTCGCCCAGCTTCGGCGACATCACATTGTGGCACATGGCGCAGTTTTGATTGTAGACCGCCTGTCCGTCCGCCGCCTCGGCACTTGCTGCAGCGCCAATTAAAACCCCAGTCGCGAGCGCCAAAATTGGTAGTCTCATGACCTACTCCTCACCTTCGCCCCGCCGGCTGCCAGAGGTAATAGCAGCGAATTCTTGTAAACCCTCCGCGCGGGTAAGTTCAACGCAAATTCTGGCAGCTTATTTGGGGATTCAAAAGTCCGTCGAATATTCGAATGACGGACTGAAATCGCACGGCATCGGCCAGACAAGTTTCCTGTAGCAACTTCAAAAAGATATCGGCTGCGCGGAGCAAAGCGCACATCTATTCAGGAGGGAATCGCAACACCAACCGCGAGAAATGCAGAATAGAAGAAGACCAGAAAGGCGCCCCGCGGCGTCACAGGCTCCAGATCTTCGAGTCGCAGCGTCGTGTAGAGCGTTCGCAGAATCCAGATCGCCAGCGGAAGAGTCACCCACGGGAGCAGTATCCAGGCGCTGAACCCGAAAGCCCGCCAGAAGAGCAGCGGCGCGGCGTAGGCGAAGCAGGTCGTCACGACACACCCCGCCCGCGCCCAACGAGGCCCGAAACGTACGGCACCCGTGCGCCAGCCTTTTGCTGCGTCGGCCTCACGATCGCGCATGTCGTCGATCAGGAGGATGTTGACGCAGAGTGCGCCGGCAGGCAGTCCGAGCACCCAAATTTCGGGAGGCAGCGTTGCGAGCGCCTGACGCCAGGCGCCCAAGACGCTGGCCGCTTGGACATAGTAGATTCCGACTTCACCCACGACACCGAACATGGCGAAGAAGACGATTTCCGAGAGGCCGAATCTGGCATAGGCGAGCGGACCGCCGGCGTAGCTCAAGCTCGCGACAATCCCTATCAAGCCGAACATCGCGACCGGCCAGCCCGCGACAGCCCAGAGATAGGGTCCCGTCAGCAGAGCCAGCACCAGACAAGCGATGATGGCGCGGGCAAGCGAGGATGATGTCAGGTCGCCGTCCCAATAGGCCTGTACGAGTTCCGGATGTTCGCGATTGTCGGGATAGCGCACGAGCAATTCGTAATTGTCGTAAAACAGGCCTGCGATATGCACAAACCAGCTCGCCACAAATCCAAGCAACGCCGGCAAAAGGGAAACAAGGTGGTGTCGAAAAGCAACCGCCACAGCGATAACGACAGGAGCGGCGGCCGTAGGCAGGCTGTGTGTCGGATAGAGCAGCAGATCGAGCCAGATTCGCCGCTGCGTCACCGCAGACGCCGGAACGAGCTGATGACCCACTTGTCCGTTTTTCATGAATATTGCCGATCGACCGCGCTGCCTGCCCAGGCGGCTCTACTAGCAGATTCTGGGTAGCGGATCGTCTTCCAGCTCTTCGAGAAAGCGTTCGCCGCCGATCTCGGTCTCCAGAATGACGCGCCCCCGTCCGTCGCGCATCGTTCCGATCGCGCACGCGCCTTCGCCGGCGGGAAGCGATTGCCACAGGGCCAGGATGTCCCCGGCAACTTCCGGCGCTGCCACAGCCACGACGCGTCCCTCGCAGGCAAGATAATAGGGGTCGTAGCCCAGCATCTTGCAGACCGAGCGAACCGGGTCCCGGACGGGGACGTCGGCCTCACGGAGCCGCACATTCAGTGAGGTTGCCCGGGCGATTTCATGCGCGACCGTGGCGAGGCCACCACGCGTCGGATCCCGCATGAAGCGAACACCTCCCATCAGGGCCAGCGGCGCCGTGAAAGGCGTGACCGCTGCACAATCCGAAACGACCTCACCGCTCAGCTCGAAGTCCTCGCGCGCCAGCAGCACGGCAATTCCATGATCGCCAACCGGACCACTGGCCACCAGGACATCGCCTTCGCGGATGCTGTCGATGCCGAGTTTGCACTTGGCAGCGCGCAAACCCAGTCCGGTCGTGACCAGGTAGAGGCCGCCGCCCTCGCCGCGCGGGACGACCTTGGTGTCGCCGGCCACCACCCGCACGCCTGCAGCGTTCGCTGCAGCCGCGAGGCTGCCGACAATGCGATCCAGGCGTTCGACGGCGAGGCCTTCCTCGATGATAGCGTTCAGCGTCAGGAATCTCGGCATGGCGCCGCTGACGGCCAGATCATTGACGGTTCCGTTGACCGCCAATGAGCCGATGTCGCCGCCGGGAAACTCAAGCGGCTTAACGGTGAAAGCGTCTGTCGTGATGAGGGGCACCATATCCGAAGCAAGTGCGACGGGCGCCGCGTCGAGGCGCACGTCGAGAGAGGGATTGGCGAGATGGCGCGCGAAGACGTCCTCGATCAGCTCGCGCATGCGACGGCCGCCATTGCCATGGGCAAGCGTGATATGACGATCCTCGATCATGGTATCATGGCTCCCGAAATCTGGCGCGAGCGGTCAGTGCCGAGAATCTCGACCAGCTGACCAAAGGCAAGTCCGCCGTCGTTGGCGGGAACGAGTTGTGGCAGGAACGCGCGAATGCCGCGTCGCGCCAGAACCGCCATCACGCGTTCCGCGAGAAAGCGATTTTGGAATACGCCGCCCGTGAGGCCGACAGCCTCGAAGCGATCCGTACTGCTCAACGCAATCGCCTGCTCCGCTGCAGCGTTTGCAAGACTGTCGTGGAAAATACCCGCTCGCTCAGCCGCACTCAGGGAATAATCGCAGAGCACTGGCAGCAGCGGCTCCCAATCGCAGCGGAGAATTCCGTGCGCGTCACGCGCCAATTGCAGGACAATGGCCCCTGTGCCCGCGGCGGCGATGCTCTCGAGCATCATCGGCGCCTGCCCTTCGTAGCTCGCTCTCTCGATGCCGAGCACCAGCGAGGCGGCCGCGTCGAACAGGCGTCCCACGGAAGACGTCCTGGCTGTGCCAATGCGCTTGCGCCACGCCTGATGGGCCAGAAGCCCATCCGCCGTGGACGGCATCCACGAACGGCCTGTTTCCCACATCAGTGCCGCAGCGGATCGCCATGGGTCGCGTCCGACATGGTCCCCTCCCAGAACGTGGAAAGGACGCATGCTCGCGACGCGGCGCCACGCGCCCGGCGATCCCAGCAGAGCTTCGCCGCCCCACAGATCGCCGTCGGCGCCCAACCCAACGCCGTCCCACGCGAACATGAGCCAGCGTGCGATCTCCGGATGTTCTCCGGCCAGCGCTGAGGCATGGGCCATGTGATGCTGCACGGCGGCGACCGGAATATCCAGGCGCTGTGCCCATCGCGTGCTGCCATATTCAGGATGCGCGTCGTGGACGATTCGGCGAACAGTCACGCGATAAAGCGCCTGCAGATCGGCCACGACTTGCTCGAACACCGCGAGGCTGCGGGGACTGTCAAGATCGCCGATATGGGGCGAAACGACGACGCGCCGCTCCCACCCCAGCGCGACAGCCGCCTTCAGATGGCCGCCTAAGGCAAGTGTCGGTTGCTCGAGCGCGTGGGGCAACTCGATCTCCAACGGCGCCAGTCCCCGTCCTACGCGAGCGGGATGCGATGCGCCGGCAATGATCCGCAAAACGGAATCGTCCGCGGGGCGGACAATGGATCGGTCGTGATGCAGGAACGCATCCGCCACAGCGCCGAGTCGTTGTTCAGATTCGGCATTGGCGGTGATCACCGGTTCGCCGCTGACATTGCCGGACGTCGCCACCAGCGGCCCGCCGAACTCCGCCAGCAGAAGATGATGCAGCGGGCTGTAGGGCAGGAACACGCCAAGTTCGGCCAGACCGGGTGCAAGGTCCGCGCCCAACGCGCTGTCAGCACGGCGCCGTACAAGCACGATGGGACGCGCGGGACTGACGCAGGCCTCCGCCTCTTCGGGTGTCAGATCCACATGCGCCCGCACGGCGCTCAGTCCGTCGTCGCCGACCTGCGGGAACATGACCGCCAACGGCTTGTGCGGCCGATGCTTGCGCCTACGCAGACGCCGCACCGCCGCACCGTTTGCCGGATCGCACATCAGGTGATAGCCGCCGACGCCCTTCACCGCGACGATACCGCCTTCGCACAGACATCGAACGCAAGCCGTCAACGCGCTTTCGCCATGCTCGAGAGCGCATCCCTCGCGGACAAACGAAAGCGCCGGTCCGCAATTGGGACAGGCGAGCGGTTGCGCGTGAAAACGCCGGTCGGTGGGATTTTCATAGTCCTCGCGACAATGCCTGCAGAGCGCGAAGGCAGCCATCGCGGTGTTGGGGCGATCATAAGGGAGAGCCTTGATGATCGTGTATCTGGGCCCGCATTGCGTGCAGTTCGTGAACGCATAGCGATAGCGCCGCTCCGACCCGTTCTGAAACTCGGCGACGCAATCCTCGCAACAGAACAAGTCCGGCGGCAGATGCACGCTCGCCTGCTCGGCGTCCTCACTGCCCAGGATGCGGAAATCGCTCGCCTGCTCCGGGGGAGCATCCTCGGCCGCCTCGACGCGCGGCTTCGCGAGCGGCGGCGCATCGGCGATCAATGCCTGCTCGAATAGTTCGATGCCTTGCGCAGATCCTTCGACATGGATGACGACCTGGCCGGAACCGTTGCGAACCCAGCCGTTCAGGGCCAGAGCGTGCGCCATCCGGTAGACGAAGGGCCGGAAGCCAACGCCCTGCACCCGTCCTCCGACAACAAAACGACGGGCGGCCAGACGACGCTCCTCAATATCGCGCGGGCGCGCTTTCATCAGATGCCTGCCTGATGCCGGAAGACCACCAAATATGGCAGGCGCCTTCGTCCGACACCATACATGGGCCGATCGGATTGCGCGGCGTGCAGGCCTTGCCGAACAGCACGCACTGGTTCGGATAGATCTTGCCCAGGACAACGCGCGCACAATCGCAGCCGGGCGGCATTTCGCCGGCGCGCTTTCTGCCTGCGTCCGCATCGAGACCGAAGCGTCGGGCGGCATCCAGGCGTTCAAGTTCCGGTTTCAGCGCGAATCCCGAGCGCGGAATGATCCCAATACCGCGCCAGTTTGCATCGACGACATCCAGCGACTGATCGAGCAGCGCGCGCGCCGTGGGGTTGCCACCCGGCTTGGCGACATTCGCATAGCAATTGTCGAGAAAGACGCGGCCTTCCAGGCGCTGGCGCAGCACCGAATAGAGCGCGGCGAGAAGGCTGTCGGATTCGAAGCCGGCAACGGCAGACGGGATGCCGTATTTAGTCGGCACGAATTCCCATTCTTCGGGACCCATGATGGTGGAAACATGACCCGGCGCGATCAGGGCGTCGAAACCCGCCTCTTCGCTTTCCAGCAGCATCGCTACGGCCGGCCACGTCAAACGTCCGGACAACAGGACCGAAAGATTTGAGGGCGCCCCTTCGGCGATCAGACCGGCCACCGGCGCCGTCGTCGTCTCGAACCCCGCGGCAAAGAACACCACTTCACGATCGGGATGGGCCCGCGCGATCTTTACGGCCTCGCGCGGACTTGCAATGGGACGAACATCACCACCGGCTGCGCGCGCCTGTTCCAGCGAACGCGGCTCGCCCTTCGGTACGTTGGCCGGCACCCGCAGCATGTCGCCGAATGCGACCAGGATGACATCCTTGCGCAAGGCGAATTGAACCGCTGCGTGAACGTCTTCCTCCGGGCACACGCAAACCGGACACCCGGGCCCCGGAATGAGTTCGATCTCCTTCGGAAGTGCTCCGCGCAGACCCGCCATCGAAATCGAGCGCTCATGGCCGCCGCAGACATTCATCACGCGAACGCGACCCTTGAGCGGCAGGCTCCGGATGCGATCGAGCCATTCTCGTGCGATGACGTTCTCGGTGCCGGCCACCGTTTTCACTCCGCCGAATGATGATGGTGATGATGATGCCCGTGTTCATGCGCCGGACGGGGCGCCAGCGCCTCCATACGCGCCTGTTCGATCCAGGCGATCCACGGCGCGAGCGTTGCCGGACGGCGGGCCGAAATGGGAAGCATCCTCGCAGGATTGGCCAGGGTACGAAGACAGGTCTCGGCTTTGGCTGGCGAGAAATCGTCCAGCACGTCGAGAAGATCGGATTTCGACAGCAGAACCAGATCGGCGGCCCGAAACATGACCGGATATTTGGCCGGCTTGTCGTCTCCCTCGGTCACCGATAGCAGCGTCACATTCGCCTGCTGGCCGAGATCGAAGGCGGCAGGACAGACGAGATTGCCGACGTTTTCGATGAAGACGATGTCGGTGGCGGAAAGATCGAGCGCGTGCAGCGCATCGTGCACCATGTGTGCGTCGAGGTGGCAGGTTTGTCCGGTCGTGATCTGTATGGCCGGCACGCCCTTCGCCCGGATGCGCACGGCATCGTTTTCGGTTTCGAGGTCGCCTTCGATGACCGCAATCCGGTACTTGGCCCGCAGACTATCGATTGTGGCCTCTAGCAGGCTTGTCTTGCCCGCCCCCGGCGACGACATCAGGTTGACGGCAAGGACGCCGTGGCGGCGAAAGTGCGAACGGTTATGCGCCGCCGCGTGATCGTTCTGGTTGAGGATACCGTGAAGTACCTCGACCGATGTGTTGTTCGCAGACCTGACCGAGACTGAGCCGTTCGCATGGTGTACACGGACGTCGTCCGGAGTCACCGAGCACCCGCATTCCTCGCACATCGTCTGTCCTTTCCGCGGTTCACGCCGCCGCAGCGCCTTCGGCGATGTCTGCGAGTTCCAGGCGTTTCAGAATCATCTCATCGCCCGATCTGAGCTCGACCCGCCACGTTCCGCATTCGCCGCACAAAAGTGCGTTGGCGGCCACGGGCGTCTCGCGCTGGCAGTCTCTACACCACACGACGACTGTCGTCTCTTCGAAGACAAGCGTGGCCCGATCGGCGATAGTTCCGCTTTGTGCCACACTGAAGGCCCGTTCCAGAAGCTTAGGCTCGACGCCCGACAAAGGCCCAACGGCAACGACGATCTCCGTCACGGCGCGTGCGCCGTGCTGCGCGGCGATGCGGCTGATTTCGCTCAAAAGGCTCTGGCAGATTGTCAGCTCATGCATCCGGGTCGGCCATTTCGCTGGCGAGCAGCATTTCGTCATAAAGCAGCCATGCGCTGGCTGCTTCGGTCTCCGACATCTTCTGGATTGCATAGCCGACATGAACCATCACATTGTCGCCTGGCCCGATATCTTCATGTTGCAGCAGAAACAGGCTTACAGTGCGCACGATACCCTTTGCCTCGCACCGCGCGATGTGGCCGTCACAATCCACGACCCGCATGGGAATTCCCAGACACATATGTCCCTCCCAGTATTTTTTATCATAGTGCCCGGCGACCTAAATTGACATGGTTCATTGTTCCGGGCGTCGATCGCAGTTATGCGTGCGGATTCCGCAAAGGTTCGATCCGGAGAGTGGACATGAATCTGGCGATGTGGGGCAAGGCTCTGACCGTCATTCCGCGATTGGAAAAAGCTGAGTGGAAACAACTGGATGTAGTGGCCAAATGGCTCATCAGCACACGTTCTGCTGTGCTGATCATCACGGTCATTCCTTGTGTCATCGCCGGCCTTCTCGCCATCCGTGCCGGGCGCTTCGATCCGACGCTCTGGCTGCTGGTCACGATCGGCCTCGTCATGGCCCACGCCACCAATAACCTGCTCAACGATCTCATCGACCATCGCATGGGGGTCGACAAGAACAACTACTTCCGCACCCAGTACGGTGTGCAGCCGCTCGAAAGCGGCCTGATGAGCATGCGGCAAAACCTTCTCTACGCCGCTCTTACCGGCCTCGTCGCGCTCGCATGCGGCGCCTACCTCGTTTACGTCCGGGGTGGCCCGACGCTGTGGCTCTTGTCGGCCGGCGCCTTTCTGGTCGTGTTTTACACATGGCCGCTGAAGTACATCGGCTTGGGCGAGGTCGCGGTCCTCGTGGTCTGGGGACCCCTGATGATCGGCGGCGGCTATTTCGTCATCACGGGTCAATGGGATTGGCGCGTCGTCCTTGCCAGCCTGCCCTACGCGCTCGGCGCCACCAGCGTCATCTTCGGCAAGCACATCGACAAGTTCGGCGCCGACAAGGCCAAACATATCCATACCCTGCCGGTACTGCTGGGCGAAACAGTCTCACGCTATACCGCCATCGGCATGATGTTCGCCCAATACCTGTTGGTCGGCTACTTGGTGCTGGCGGGCTACTTCAGCGCCGCGCTGCTGCTCGTTGTACTGGCGGCCGGCGCTTTCGTTCGAGCGGTGCGAGTTTACAGCCGGCCGCGGCCGGCAGCGCCGCCACCGGATTATCCGGCTACGGGCTGGCCTCTTTGGTATGTCGCCTTCAGCTTTGTGCACAACCGCGTCTTCGGCCTCTGGTTCCTCGCTGGGCTCGGCACCGATGTCATTCTGCATCGCGTGGTCGCATGAGGCGACGGCGTTCGTTCAAACCATAAAGTTCGTTCGCCCTGCGCCGGAAGGCTGCGATCGTCGCCACGATCTGTCCGGCAAGAACCGCCGCCAGCAAAGCCTGCAGCACTCCCGACCGAAGCTCGAAATCGACGCGGTATTCAAGGTCCGTACCACCCGTGGCGCCGGTCGCAAAAGTCCAACGTTGCAGGAAGTGACGGAACAATTGGTCGTTGCTGGTGATGTCGATCCGGTCGGGTCGGTGCAACACAGCCGCCGTCGAAAACCGTCTGCGAAGCGGTCCGGATCCGATTGTCATATCCACGAAAACCGTCTGATGCTCGCGGCGGCGTATGTGCGCCGCGACGACCCACGGCATGAATTCGGGATAGTGCTCGACGTCCGCGACAAGATCGAACAATTGCGCCGCGGTATAGGGTAGGTGCTGTCTTTCCGTATGGATTGGCATGATGAAACGGGCAGGTCCTCGACGTAGTACCGTCGCGAACCTCGCAGTCTAGCCCTTCTTTTGCACCGTAATATACGCCACCAGGTCCCAGACTTGCCGGTCGTTCAGCGCCGGCCAGGACGGCATAGCGGTTCGGGGGACGCCGTTGCGAATGACTAGGAATGTTCGTCCCGCGTTCGCAGGATCAGACCACGGCGGAAGCGTCAGATTCGCCGGCCGTGGATCCATGCCTTCCTGCCGCTGGCCGCGTCCGTCGCCGTTGACTCCATGACAGAGCGCGCAATGAGCTGCGAAGAGCGCACCACCGGTCGCTTGCGCTTCGGGCGATGACAAAACGCCGGCGGGAACCTCCGGCGCCGCGCGCTCACATCCCGAAATGACGGGCGAGATCGTGAATAGGGCGAGGCTGAGCCGAAATGTCCGACTCTCGAACCATTTCATAGCCAAGGCTCCGAACCTCCCGGACTGTTGCTGCAACAAGCCCCTCGAGCCCCGCGTCGACGGCGCAGGAACGCTCCACGGCCAAATCGATCATATCCGGCACCAGGCCAAGCAATGTTACCGTCGCCGGATAGCAGTCGATGAGATGTGCGGCGTCGAGCAGATCTGCGACGCCGACCTGATGCGGCGAGAGCCGGTCCCGCACCGCATCGTTGACGTCGGCCCCGTCGAGCCGCACCAGCGTCCCGGGCGGCGCATCGGTGCGCACGGCATCGACAAGGATGACGTGACGAGACTCGGCAATCAGATCGAGAAGCGACAGCCCGAGCGTTCCTCCATCCGCGAGTCTGACGCCAACGGGGACGTAGTATTGGCGTTCCAGACTGGCGAGCGCCGCAGCGCCCAGCCCGTCGTCACCCAGCAGGACGTTGCCGAGACCCAGAACCAGAACCTCAATCGTCTTGGGCAGGCGTTCGTCCTCACTCATGGTCGTCCGGCTCCTCGTCGGGAACGAACTTGTAGCCGGAAAAGATCGAGTCGAACGTCCCGATATGCTCGATGATGGACGAGAGAAAAACGAAGTAGATGTGAACGACCATGAATACGAGGACAATCCACATGCCGATGTGGTGGATGAGCCGGGCTATCTGCAGTCCGCCGAATAGCGGCACCAGGAATCCGAAAACCTGGAACGGCGAGCTTTCGGACGTATCTACCGTATAGAGCGCCAGGCCGGTCGCGATCATCACAAGATAGACCGCGAAAATGAAGGCATAGCTCGCGCCCGCCAACGCATTGTGGCCAGCATAGCCGTCCGGCTCGCGGCGAATAAAGGAATAGTACAGAAACGTCCTCCAAAAGCTGCGCAGCCTTGCGTGGGTCGTTGGGATAAACTCGGTCCAGCGTGCGTATCGGTTTCCGACGAAGAACCAGTAGATGCGCACGAGCACGGCAAGCGTGAAGACAATGGCCGTGTAGAAGTGAATGGCGCGCATCGTTCCCATGACGAAGTGATCCGTGGCCGCGCCGGGAACGCTGATGAAGGGATTACCGATATAATAACCGGTGAAGGACAATACGATGACGGAGAGGAAGATCAGCCAATGCGCGAACCGCACCGGAAGCTGCCAGACGTACAGCCTTTCCAGCGTGATCTTCCGTTTGATCGACGCCGCCATCGCGCTCACCGGACGATCACCCGCGCAAGCTCGCGCTTTGTGGCATCGACGACGTGAACGCCGCACGCCATGCAGGGATCGAAGGAATGCACTGTGCGCAGGATTTCGAGCGGCTGGTCCGGCTTGGCGACTGGCGTGCCCACCAGCGCTGCCTCATAGGGACCCGGCTGTCCTTTGCCGTCGCGCGGGCCCGCATTCCAGGTGCTGGGCACGACGCATTGATAATTGGCGATCTTGCCGTCGGTGATGTGCACCCAATGTCCGAGTGCTCCGCGCGGCGCCTCGTGAAAACCTGCGCCAAAGCAATCGCTCGGCCAGGAACTCGGATCCCACTTCGAATTGTCCTGGATGTTGTAGTCGCGCCGTCCCATGTTGTCGGCGAGACCCTGTACCCATTTTCCCATCGACTCGACAAGGACTTGGGCCTCGATCGCTCGCGCCGCAACCCGGCCAAGCGTCGAAAACAGTGCCTCGGGACCGACGCCTAGCGTCGTCAATACCTTGTCTACGAGCTGTTTGACGCGCGCCGGACGCCCGGTGCTGTAGGCGACGAGCATGCGCGCCAGAGGCCCGACCTCCATCGGCGCACCGTCGTAGCGCGGCGACTTCAGCCAGCTGTATTTCCGGTTCACCTCAAGCCGTTCGTAAGGCGGCTTCGGTCCTGTGAAGTGGGGCGTGGTTTCGCCTTTGAAGGGGTTGAGGCCCTCGGCGTCGCCGACCGAATAGTCATACCAGGAATGGGTGATCCACTCGCTGACATGTGCCTGGTCCACGGGCGCAAGTTTCGACAGTTGACGGCCGTGAATGATACCCGTCGGCAGGAAGAGCGTAGGCGTCGCGCTGTCGTCTTCCGGATAGTCGCCATAGGCCATGTAATTGCCGATGCCTGCGCCGATCGATGCCCAGTCCTTGTAGTAGGAGGCGATCGCCAGCACGTCGGGTATGTAGACGCGGCTGACGAAATCCACACCATCGGCAACCAGCTTGTTCAGCGCCGCGATGGTATCCATGTTGAGCGCGTTCTGGGAATCGGGATCGACGGGCGTCGCCATTCCGCCCACGAGAAAGCTCTGGAGGTGCGGGTTCTTTCCGCCCAGAATCGCGTGGATCTTGATGAACCGCCGCTGCCAGTCGAGCGCCTCCAGATAATGCGCCACCGCCATGAGATTAGCCTCAGGCGGAAGCCGATAGGCGGGGTGGCCCCAATACGCATTCGCGAAGGGGCCGAGCTGGCCGCGTTCGACAAACGCTTTGATCCGGTCGCGTACCTCGGTGAAATATTTCGTGCTCGACAACGGCCAGTCCGAAATCGACTGCGCCAGCGTCGACGTCTTTGCCGGGTCCCCGCTCAGCGCGCTGACGATGTCGACCCAATCCAGCGCGTGCAGATGATAGAAATGGACCACGTGGTCCTGCACGTTCTGCGCAGCCATGATAAGGTTGCGCAACAATCTGGCGTTGGGCGGCGGTACCGCGCCGATGGCTTTTTCGACGGCGCGGATCGATGCGATCGCATGAACCGTCGTGCACACGCCGCAAATCCGCTGCGCGAACGCCCAGGCGTCGCGCGGATCGCGCCCGCGCAAAATAAGTTCGATGCCGCGAAACATCGTCGAAGACGACCAAGCTTCCTTGACGAACCCGCCGTCGACTACCGCCTCGACGCGAAGGTGGCCTTCAATCCGCGTTACCGGATCGACAACGACATGTGTCATCGCTAAGACCTCGTCTTATCGTCGGTGGAAGCCGCTTTGTCTTCGATCGACGGCGTCTTGCCCTGCTTGTGTCGAACCACCTCGCCGACCCCGTGCGCGACCGTCGCCGCTGCAACAAGGCCCGTCAGACTGAGGCCCACCGGATCGACCCACGAACCGATGTCGAAGCCGGCGACATTGGGAAGGCGTTTGTAGAACGGCGTCATCGTGTCCCAGAAATTCGGTTCGGCGCAGCCAAGACAGGGATGACCGCATCCGATCGGCCAGTTGGTGCCTTCGTTCCACTTCACCACCGGACAGTTCTGCGAGGTCGCGGGACCCTTGCAGCCCATCTTGTAGAGGCAATGGCCGTGGCGATGTGCTTCGTCGCCCCAGGCTTCTACGTACTGGCCGGCGTCGAAATGGGCGCGGCGCTCGCAATTGTCGTGGATGGTTTTGCCATATGCGAACTTCGGCCGCCGGTAGCGATCGAGCGGCGGCCACTGCTTCAAGGTCATGTAATAGACAAGAAGCGCGGTGATATTTTCGGCATTGGCCGGACAAGCGGACATATTAATGAGATTCTTGACGCCGGGAACCGCATCCGCAACGGAGAGCGCTCCGGTCGGGTTCGGCGCCGCCGCAGGGATGCCGCCGAATGAAGCGCAGGTACCAACCGCGATCGTAGCTGCGGCACCGCCGCAAACTTCGCGCGCAATGTCGAGAGCGGCACGACCGCCGATCGTGCAATAGGCACCGTCCGCGCCGGACGGAATGGAGCCCTCGATCAGGGCGATATATTTTCCCTGATTGTCGCGTATGGTCTGCTGCAGCACGCTTTCGGCTTGGCTTCCCGCGGCTGCCATCAGCGTTTCGTGATAATTGAGCGAGATCGAGTCGAGGATAAGATCGGCGACGGTTGGATGGGTCGCTCGCAGGAACGATTCCGTGTTGCCGGCGCAGTCCTGGAATTCGAGCCATATCAGGATGGGCCGGGCTTCACTTTCAACCGCCGCGGCAATCGCGGACGTTGCGCCTTCTGGTAGTCCGAGAACCGCCGCCATGGATGCGCAGAAGCCTACGAAGTCACGCCGCGAAATGCCCCGCTGTTCAAGCTCTTGCGCGAGATTTCGCCTCAGCATCTTCCCCTCCGTTGTCGAGCTTCATGCTCGCGACATGTGGCTTAAATGGGCGATAACTCTCGCAATCTCCCTCAGCGCATGACGCTGCCGAAACTTTGAGAATGGATTGACTCACGCAACTTGCACGTCACTCTACATCAACCATCCGATGGCGGAAAGTCCGCATTGGTATTGGTCGCATTACAAAAGAGCAGACTGGGACAGATGAAGGCGACCTGCGCACCGCAACAATGACACAGATCAAAAAAAGAAGCGCCCATCCGTGCTTGACTGAATAGTCAAAGTCCGGTGCGCGTCATCAGTGACGCTGACGGCGATCTTGCCCGCCTCGGTGCAGCCAGCGTCGGATCAAGGCCGGCAACCGGTTCGACAGGTCTGAACGAAGCTACCGCACCGCGCTTGTCATGTAGTCGATGGCCGCCTTGATGTCCGCGTCAGAAAGGGATGCGTCGCCGCCGCGTGGCGGCATGATTCCCTTGCCGCGGATCGTCGCGTCGATGAGCGCTTGATCACCCAGCTTGAGCAACGGCACCCATGCCGCCTTGTCGGCCAGCTTCGGCTCCATGCTGTTGTGGCAGGCAGCACAGCTCTTGGCGTAAATCGCCTGTCCCCGCGCGATCTCGCTTTGCGCGAACACGGCCGCATGTGCCGCAGGCGCAGGCGTTGCCGCATTCGCGGCCGGCACGGTCTCGGCCGCTTGGACAACCAGCGTATGTGAGATACTTTTGTGGCAGGCGAGACAATTCGCGTCGGTTTTCATGGCCTGCGTATGCATGGCGCGAGCTACCGGGTTTTGATCCGCCAGAACCATGTTCGCGTAGACGTGACACGACTTGCACGCGCTCGCGTTGGTCGCTGCGAACTCGGCAAGCACTGCCTGCTCCAGTGCAGGACGGCGCGCATTGAAGACCTTCACGTTTGATTCACCGCCGACAACGTGGCCCCATAGCTCTTTCGTCGCCGCGATCTTCGTGACCATCGCGGCGGCCCAGTTCCCACGCGGGATGTGACAGTCGGCGCAGGTGACGACGACACCCTGCGGATTTTTGAAGTGGGCGGTGTGCGTATATTCCGCGTAGACCGTGTCGTGCATCTCGTGGCAGGAATTGGCGCAGAACGCGAGCGTCTCTGTATGGTCGACCACGGTCCCGTAGACCGCCGCCACGCCAAGGCCGATCACCGCGGACACCGCCGCCACCAGAATGTATACACGCCACGCCCATGCGACCTCGCAAAGCCGTCGCCAAAGCGTTGTCAGCCTTTCCAGCGTCGCCGTTCGGCCTTTTCTCAAGGTACGATCTGAACCGGCTCGCGCTAAACTCGCAAATCGAGTCTGCCCCGCTCCGGCACCGACAACAAGAAGACAAAGCAATTATGCATGCCGTACTTAATCGAAGCTGTTCGTCCGATCTCGTAATCGCTGTACGCGCCAGCGCACGGATTCATCAGAGCAGAACGGTCCCCGATCGGGACGATTCACCAGCCGCAATCGAGGGTGACAGCAGCCTGGACGGAAAGCATCGGGGTCATTTCGCCCGTAAGTACCTACAATGCCTACGACTTCTGTCGCCGAGCGACCACAAACCTGCAGACCTGATCCGGCTGACATCTCGATTCCGTATGGTGGCCGGACACCCGTGACGGAGGACACGACTCATCGTGGTCTGTCGCCGGCGTGAACAGTTTGTCGCATCCTGGTTCACTTGGTTGGCTCTAGAGAATTTTGGGCGGCGCACGCAAACCGGTTGCCGTGACATTCGAACGAAATTCTCCACCGATTCCGGATCTGCCGGGGCGGCCGAGCCTGACCCGATACGAAAAGCTGTTCACCAACTTTTGACAGTTAGCCGCTTTTTGCAGCTCAGCGATGATTTCGGAGAATTCGCGCTCCAAGTTTGATTTCAAATATTCGCGGCTGGCAAATCCCGGAGGCAACGCGCGCCGAAGGCGCAGGTCATCCATCCTCGATTGGATCAATTCGCCGACGAGATCCATCCAGGTATAGACCGTGATGCCCAGCGTGACGTGGACGGAAAAGCTGTCTACGGTGAGCGTCGTATGCACGAATCCTCTCGGCAGATAGAGGATGTCGCCAGCCGCCAGATCGACTTCGAGCAGCACAGGCGGCAGCTCATAACCGTGCGACCGAAAGGGCTCGCTGCGGTGAGGCAATGCCAGCGGCGGCTCATAAACCTTCCAGTGCTTATTACCGGCAATCTGCAAGACGAAAACCTCATGCGTGTCATAGTGTGGACTGAACCCGTTGGTGTTGCCCGGCGTGATGTAGACGTTGGTATGCACAGCATGGTCGAAATAATCTTCGACAGCAGAAGCCAGCGTGCCGAGCGGTCTCCATGCACGATGAAATGCGGGCAGCGTAATCGTCGCGCCGGCTTTATATTCCGCACTTATTCTGTCGAGGTCAGGCACGCCGCCGAAGACGTCGTTGCCCGATCGGATATTTCTGGTGAAGACTTCCGGCGGGTAGAAGGCGCCCCCTTTGGCGAGCTGTATAGCGGGGTAGCGAAGACCGCCCGAGGAAATGGCGGCTTCGACGTCGCCATTCGTGAGAAGGGCGTCGTAATAGCGGCTGTCCGATCGCCGGATATGCAGCGGCCTGATTTCCCAGCTATCGGAGAAAAAGGTCTCCGGGCGGATCGGGGCGATCAGGTCGGCGAATGCGGTAATGGGCGTGCTCATGCAATTGTCGCCTTCTCGAGCGTGACGGCCGCGACCGCTCCCGCCGTCACTCGAATTGTTTCGTGATCGACACGCGGAACATGAGAGGCTCGAGCGGATGTTCGTGGATGTCGGCCCGCCCGTCGGGATATTGGGCAATTTCGCTTTTCAGGCGGTCGACATACCAGAACTCGGCGGCCGCCGCATGGGTATCGAGCAGATTGTAGACGCCGATCGAAGCAGTCCATCCTGCGGGCGTGGTGTAGTGCGCATCGAAATTAAGCTGGCCAAAACCCTTGCCGTTGACCTGGCCGATCGCCGTCGGCGCGCTCCCGCAGGGTTTGCCAAAATAAGTTACGGCATATTGATTGACGCAAGGTCCGGAGGAGAGCGGATAGCTTCCGAGATAGCGATAGTCCAGCCCCCCGCTCCAGGGGCCGAAGTTCTCCAGATAGAGCGCGAACGAGCCGGTCGCGTCCGGCGCGTCTGTGATGTAATTCCCATAGTGGCCGGTGCCGTCGTCGAAGGGATGCGTGAACCGCGTGTGATCGCCGGAGTAGCTGCCGTAAAACTCCAGCCACTTGCGGATTTGGTAGGTGACATTGATTTCGTAACCGTAACGCTCGCTGGAAGGGCCGGCCGAGTCCTGTCCGACATCGGGATCGATGATGGTTTCGGACGATTGCCACAGATTGTAGAAGGCGAATGTGAGGCTGATATCCTTCTCGATCGCGGCGCGCGTGCCGATTTCTTCGCCGTATTGTTTTGCCAGGAGCGGCGTAAGGGGGAGGCCCAGATCGACACTTCTGTCCTGGTTGACACCTCTAAGGTCGGCGCTGTGAAACCCTTCGCCGCCGGACAGATAGAATGCGAGGGCATCGCTCGGCGAATAGATCAGACTTCCTTTCGGCTGCGGGAGGGCTTTCGATTTGGTCCCACCATTCGTATAGCCGTCCGTCTCGTGCAGAGCCGCGAGAAGATCGACGTCAGTGCCGTATTGATAGTCTTCGCGAAAGCCGATGACGGTGCGAAAGTTCTCTGTCCAATGCGTCGTCGCCTGGAGATAGACGGCACCGGCAAACAGATGCACGTGATCGTCGTCCAGGTACGATACCGGATCGCCCGCGGTCTGGGCGAACGGCACAGGGTGCTCGCCTTCGCTCGGCAGGCGGCCCAACTGCAGCAGGTCGTAACGGGTCAGCGTGCCGGTCAATATCTCATTGTCGAAGCCGGCGATCTGCTCCCGAACCGAATAGTTCACAGAGCCGCCCAGCACATTGCGGTTCTCGTGCTGATCTTCCTGGTCGCCATGCACCGGATCGACCAGGTAGTGCGTAAAATCGTTGAAGAGATGCAGCTCGTTGAAGATGTAAAACGCGCTCGCGTTGAGTTGGCCGTTGCCCAACGACGCGTAGTATTGCGCCGAGAGGCTCGCGCGCACTGCATTGCCGCCGTCGGTCGGATCGAGCGTGCCGAACCAACCGATACCCCCCTCGTTGACGGCGCGCAGGGGCAGGTCGGTCGTGTTGGTCCAAATCTGGTGATAGATCATGCCCGTGAGCGAGAAGCCGTTGGTCTCGTCGCCTTGGCTGTAGCGCAGGACTCCGTTCACCTTGCGGGCGTCGTCGGGATTGACGAACGGACCGTCGTAGTGCTGAAGCTCGCCCGCCTCCAAGAGCTCGCCCTCCCCCAGCGGCCGCGAGCCGGCGGCGAAGAGCCGCTCAAAGCCGTAAGAGCCGAGCGTCGCCGTCGCCTCGTCCGGAATCGTATCTCGATAGCTTACCCTCACCGAGCCGACCGCGCCGAAATCTCCCACGTCGGCGTAGTAGGGTCCCTTGGTGTAGGTGATTTCGTCCGCCAGCTCGGGAATCATGAAGTTGAGATCGGTATATCCTTGCCCGTGCGCATGGGTGGGCTGGTTGATCGGCATGCCGTCGACATAGGTCTCCAGATCCGTCCCGTGATCCAAATTGTAGCCACGCATGAGAAATTGGTTCGCCTTTCCCTCGCCGCTATGCAGGGTGACGATCAGGCCTGGTACGGTTTCAAGCAGCTGACCCGGCCGGTATTCCGGCGTGAGCTGCAGTTCCGTATCCGTGACCATGCCCTCGCTGGCTGTCGACGCCGTACCCTGCAGCTGCAGGCGTTTTGCCGTCACCGTAACCGTTTCGATTGCGGACGCCCCATCATCGGCTGCTTGTGCGCTCCCGACCGCGAGCGCACAAGCCGCGGCGACGCTGCCGCCCACGAGCGCCGACGCGAGCAAGTCAACGCGGGCCTTTGCCGAGGATTTCACTGAACGCCCCCGCCGTCATTATGATCTTTACGCAAAATTATCATACCATACAGCGATTTCAATGTCGTCAGGGGCATAGGACCATGCAGGCAGAGAATGGAGAATCGCCTGTTTGGAAATCTCTTCCCAATTCATAAGATCGTTCAGGCACGACGCAGGAGACCAGAATGCAGCGCGTGACAATTGTCCTTGACGACGATCTACTGGAAGAGATCGACCGTCTGGCCGCAGCGCGGGGTTATCAAAATCGCTCCGAAGCCATCCGCGATTTGACCCGAAGCGGTATTCGGCAAGCGGCCGAGGAACGCGATGCCGGCGGCGACTGCATCGGGGCGCTGGTCTACGCCTATGACCACAAAGAACGGGCTCTGGCAAAGCGCCTGGCCAAGTCCATCCATGACCATCACGACCTCTCCCTCGCGACGCTCCAGATCCCCCTCGATCATGCCAGCCGCATGGAGGTCACGGTCCTCAGGGGCGACACACGAGCGGTCACGCATTTCGCCGAGCACGTTATTGCCGAGCGCGGCGTGCGGCACGGACGGTTGATAACGATGCCGGTTGAACTCAAGAGCGAGTCCCACACCCACGGCGGCAAGCCCGGCGAGAAGCATTTGCATGTTCATGTGCGTGAGGCGGGCTGAGCGGTCTTGCCTAATATGTCGACCACCTCGAACATCATGGAAAGATTCTAGGCGAAATCCTCCAGAAATTGCCTGATCAGCTTCAATATAAGATCCGGTCGATCCAGTACCGATGCATGACCGGTCAAGGGCATCGGCTCGAACCTCGCCCGGGGAATCTCCGCCGCGATTCTCTTCGCGCTTTGATAATTCGGATCGAATTCGCCGCAAGCGACCAATGTCGGCACAGAAATCGCTTCGAGTCCGCCGACCCACGCCGGCAAATCTTTCAGCGCATTTGCCAAAAGCCCGGCGCCGCGGGCGTCGCGCCTGGCAAACCAGGCCGGATCTGTCGGCGTATCAACGATGCCCGCTCTCCGCCGCGCCTCGGCAGCCTCGTGGTGCATCCGCTTGCGAAGCTCTTCGGGTGCCGGCGGTCCTCCCGTCGCGTCGAACAGAACGAGTCCCGTGGCGCGCTCCGGCGAGGCCATAACGAGGTGATAGGCGACACGCGCGCCGAATGCCATGCCGCAGATCACTGCGCGGCGGCAACCGCATGCGTCTAGTACGCAGGTCGCATCGCGCACATAACGGTAAAACGTATGGCTCTCCCGGGCTCCCGGATCGCTGTCGCCATCGCCACGGCGGTCGTAACGGATTACTCTCCAGTGCTCGCGCAGCCCGGTCGTCACGGAGTCCCAGACGGGAAGTGCGGCGGTTGCCATAGAGCACAACAAGATAGCAGGCGCATCGGGCGCACCATCGTCCCGATAGGCGATGTTCACGCCATCCTCCGTCGTCACGTGGTGGGGTTTATCACTCACCGTAGCTCGTTCGGATGTTTCCATCAGATTTCCTCACCGTGCGCTTCGAAATAGCCGCGATAGGAGGCGCCGCGTCCGGTCAGAAACCCGCAGTCCACCGGTAAATAAACGCCGGTAATGGCGCGCGCGGAGGGACTTGCGAGAAAAAGGCACACATTGGCCACGTCTTCGGGCTCGACCACACGCTGCAGCGGAAGATTTCGCCTAGCCGCCGCAGTACGTTCTTCCGGAACACGCCCTCCTCCCATGCGGTTGCTCATCGGGCCTGGCCCGAGTGCATTCACACGCACGTTCTGAATGCCAAGCTCGAAAGCGGCGTGCCGCGCGAAGCCGATCAATCCCGTCTTGCTTGCCGCGTAATGAATGCCGCTCCAGAAGGCGATATGTTCCGCAGCGACGGAGGAGATAACCGTGATCGTCCCGCCACCCCTCTTCACGATCGCTGGCACGGCCGCCTTAGTCGTCAGAAACGCGCCGGTCAAATTGACGTCGATAACGCGCCGCCAGGCATCCGGCGACATTTGCCCGATGGTGTAGCGCGACGCTGTGCCGGCGCAGGCCACCACGTGATCGATCCCGCCATGGTCGTCGACCGCCAATCTAGCCGTCAGTTCGAGAGCTGCGCTGTCCGTGACGTCAAGGACATGCGCGTCCGCGGACCCATCTTCCGCCGCTATCGCGGCTACAGTGCGCTCGCCCGCTTCGCGGTCGACATCGCTGACAATGACGTGCGCGCCCGCTTTGGCGAACGCCTTTGCAGTTGCCGCGCCTATCCCGGACCCGCCCCCGGTGATCCACACGACGCGATTTCTGAAGTCCATGTCCGCACCTGCGCCAATCGTTCGCGAAGCCTTGCCCTCGCCGTCTCGGCCTGCGGGCGACCCGGCCCACTTCACAGGCAGCAGGTGCAAATGCGCCAATGCATTTTCACTATAAGCTCATGCCTTTTGGGTATGGCGCACCTTCGCCGGAAGCTGATCATGATGCTGCGGGCCGCGCGTCCATATTGTGATTTGAACAACCATCAGGCGCTTATCGTTCGCCATACGGCCAGTCATTCGGGAAGTGCTTCATGCCAAACCGACGCGCAACGCTTCAGAGCAAGCTCTATTACGGCTTCGGGTCGATCGCCTACGGCGTCAAGGACAACGGCTTCGGGGTGTTCCTGCTGATATACTACAATCAGGTCCTGGGCCTCCCGGCCGCACTCGTGGGCCTGGCGACGATGCTGGCTCTTTCCTTCGACGCGGTCCTCGATCCCCTGATCGGCTACTGGTCGGACAATTTTCACTCGCGTTGGGGGCGGCGCCACCCCTTCATGTATGCCGCCGCGGTCCCCGCCGCAGTGCTGTTTGCCTTTCTCTGGAATCCTCCCGACGGACTCACGAAGGAAGGCCTTTTTTTCTACCTGCTGTGCGTGGCGATTGTGCTGCGGACCTTCATCACGCTCTATGAAATCCCGAGCTCGGCGCTTGTCGCCGAATTGACCGCGGATTACGACGAACGGACGTCGTTCCTCAGCTACCGCTCCTTATTCGGCTGGTGGGGCGGCCCAATGATGGGGTTGCTCGCTTACACGGTGTTCATGAAACCGGACGCGACGCACCCCGTGGGCCAGCTCAATCCCCATGCCTATCATCTCTACGGGTATGTCGGCGCCGTCTTCATCGTTCTGGCCATCCTGACATCGGCAGCTGGAACACACCGCTACATCTCGGACTTCAAGCCGTTGCCCCCACCGGCTCCGTTCAATCTTCGGCGCATTTTTCGCGAGGTCGCGCAAACGCTGTGGCACCGCTCATTCCTGATGATTACCGTGGCGGGGCTGCTTGCCGCCATCGCGACCGGGTTGAGCTACGGCCTTTACGTCTATTTCAACACATATTTCTGGCTCCTCAGGCCGCTGCAAATATCTCTGTTCGTGATCGGTCACATGGTGGCCGCCGTGTTCGCGCTTGCAATGGCACCAGCGTTGTCGCGGCGCTACAGCAAAAAGCCGGTCGCAATCGCCTCGGCCCTGGCGTCCATTATGCTCGGGCCGTTGCCGTTTCTCCTGCGACTCGCAGGATGGTTTCCCGCAAACGGGTCGCCGGCGCTCATACCTGTTCTACTCGCGATGCAGACAGTGACGACAGCCATCGCTATCGTCTCCGCGATTCTCACGGCGTCGATGGTGGCCGACATCGTCGAAGACAGTGAGGTGATGACGGGGCGCCGCTCCGAAGGCCTCTTTTTTTCCGCCAACAGCCTCATTCAGAAATGCGTATCCGGCGCAGGTATATTTGGTTCTGGCTTAATTCTGGCGACGGTCGGATTTCCGGCACACGCTTCGCCCGGGCACGTGAGCGAGGCAGTCCTGCGAGATCTTGTACTCGTGTACGTCCCCGTCACGTCCGGGCTTTATTTGGTGTCCGTCGCCTGCCTCGCCGCTTACCGCATTACGCGCGACAAGCACCTCGACAATCTCCGCCGACTTGCCAGTGCACAGCAGCGATTTGAAGACGGCTTGTCCCTTGCACCGCAAGAGGCGAGCCGTCCACGTTAGAACCGATAGTCAGAAGTTGTAGGATCCCTCGATGCCGAAGGTGCGCGGCGGCGCGTACCAGCCGATATAACCGCCCAAGACCGACGGAGCCGCAGCCGTGCCGCCGGCGCCGCCGGGAATGGTGCCCGGTTGGGGCGTCGTCGTTTCAGAGGTGAAATAGGTCTTGTTCGTCAGGTTCTGGCCCCAAAGCGTGACGCGCCATTTACCCGACGACGACTCGACGCCCGCGCGCGCGTTCAGCAGAAGTACGTTGCCCTGGAGCGTGGGAGGATCGAGCGTCGCATAGAGGTATTCCTGTCCCTGCCAGTCGAGATCGCTTTCGAGGAGCAGATTGAGATTCGACGTGATGGGCGGCTCCCATTGACCCATGATCGACCAGCGGACTCGCGGGGAATAGGATGGGGTAGTGCCGTCGTAATTGCACTCCGTCTTGGCCGCGTTTGAATAGGGGATGACGGGCTGGCCGTTGACAAGAGGATAGCCCGAGCAGGTTCCCGACCTAAAGTTCGAGACTCTTTCGGCAGCGAGCCCGATGTTGCCGGTCAGCGTCAGATCGTTGATGGGCTTGGCCGTCAGCGTGCCCTCGTAGCCGATCGTATGCAGGTTACCGTCATTGCCGACCACGAACGCCGCAGGATTGAGGGTGGAGTCGTAGTTCGACTGCTGATAGCCGTAGATCGTCTGGGTGTAGACATCGGCATCAAAGACAACCATGTCGTCCCACCAAGACGATTTGACGCCCGCTTCATATTCCTTCGACCACTCCGGCCCGAAGGTCAGCGGGAAGCCGGCACCGGCCGCCGCGCGCGCGTTAAAGCCGCCGTCCTTGAAGCCGGTGGCAACGGTTGCATAGGCCATAACGTTCTTGGTGAAATCGTACTGAGCCGTAGTCAGCCAGGTCAGATCCACCTTGCTGGAATATCTCAGAAGCCCCGTCGTGCTGCTCGGCGTAGTCTTGGCATAGGTCTGCGAATCGCCGGTAAAGTCCGTGACAGTGTCCGCGCCCTGCTTATCCGTGTAGCTCGCTCGTCCACCGACGATCAGGTGGAAGTTCCCGAACGGATTGAATTTAACTTGGCCGAAAAGGGCGGCGCTGTTGGTCCACTGGCCGAACTGGGACGTGGAGCCGTCACCCGATTTCTCCGGGCTCGTTCCCACGGTCGTGGGGTGCACGGCGTTGGGCCCGATCACCCCAAGCGTGCCGTATTGCGTCTCCTGATAGTAATAGTAGGCACCGAAGAGGTATTCGGCGAACCCGCCCGTCTGCGACGCGAGCCGCAGTTCCTCGCTGTAGCCGGCTTCGGTCTCGAACATCGCCGAAACGCCGAAATTGAGCGGAAGCGATTGGCCGGGTTGTTCGTAGATGTCATTGACCCAAAGCGTATAGCCGGTAATCGACGTGAGCGTTGCGTCGAACGGCAGGACGTAGTTCGCCTGTATGGATCCGTCCGCGATCTGGGTCTGCGAGTTCGGCGGTGTGAGGATATCGACCTGGTGCTTGTCATAGTCGGGCGCGACGAAAGGCGCACCCAGTGCAGCCATGGTGGCCACAAAGTTGGGATTTCTCGTTACGATGCCGTTGAGACCATAGGGATCGATAATGGTCGCCGCGCAACAACTCGAATTCTGCAGCTCGTAGCTGCCGATCAGGTTCACGGAGAGGCGGCTGTCCGGCGTCCAGAGCAACCGCACACGACCGCCGTATTCCTGTTCGCCGTCGATGTTGGTTTTGGTCTGCAGATTATATTCGTATCCGTCGTTGCCGTCTTCCCAGAATGAGATGCGGCCGGCCAGGTCGTCCGTGATGCCGCCGCCGAAGTAGCCTTGAACGCGTTGGTCACCGTAATTGCCCAGGGTGACGTCGATCATGCCTTCCTCGGTCTGGCTCGGCGCTCGGGTGGTCACGTTGACCGCGCCGACCACCGTGTTGCGCCCGTAGAGCGTGCCCTGGGGGCCATACAGAACTTCGATGTCGTTGATATCCACCAGACTCTCTATGAGCGCGCCGCCAGCCGGCTCGTAGACGCCGTCGATAAAGACGCCCACATCGGGCTCGATGCCCGGGTTCGTGCCCGAACTGCCCGTGTTGCGAACGATGACGCTGGTGTCGCGTGTATTGTTTGTGTAGGCGACGATCGAGAAATTCGGAATGAAGGGCGCCGCTGAAAGAATGTTGGTGATGCCAAGCTGCTCCAGTTGCACGCCGCTGATCGCGGATACCGCCATTGGAACCGTCTGGATGTTCTCCGAGCGCTTTTCCGCAGTCACTGTGATTGTCTCGACACCAGCCGAAGGCTCCGTCTGCGCATTCGCGGGCGCAGCAAAGAACCCCAGGCCCGGCAGGATGACCGCCGCGGAAATCAACAAATGATGGCGAGCCTTGCAGCCCCCCTCGAAAGTGGACATGAAACCCTCCCCTTCTACTACGGACCCATTTTCCGGTCGCTTTGTTACGAGATTGAAACATTGATCGGCGTCGGGGCGCCACGGGTCGGGGTGTTATGGACCCATAGCCTGAAAGCATGAGAGTTTCGCTGGACCCCCGGCCCCGGAAGGACAAATCTACGCTTCAAAAAAACAGGGAGGGACGTGTCCGCGTGTCTGTAAGCGAAACTGCAGTGCGAGCGGGAAACTCAAAGTCCGTAACAATGGCAACGATGTCCCGCGTGCGGCGCATCTTGGCGTCGATTTTGCGGGAGCCATTGCTGCATTTCGTCGTGGCGGGCGCGATCCTCTTCGTCGCCGGACGCATCTATCAGAACGAGACGAGTATTTATCGAATCGCACTTACGCAACGGCATATCGCGCAGCTCGGCAACGACTACGCGCTGCAATTCGGCTCGCAGCCGGATGCAACGACCCTGGCGGCCCTCGTCCGCCGCGACATCCACGACGAAATCCTATTTCGCGAAGGCTTGACGCTGAAGCTTGACCAGGACGATGAGATCGTGCGTCGGCGGGTCGTGCAGAAAATGCAGTTCCTGATGCAGGACCTCAATGCCCCGCCGGAACCGACAAGTGCCCAGCTGCAAGCCTATTACGACGCGCATGCGAGCCATTACATCACGCCGCAGAGGGCAACCTTCACGCATATTTACTTCTCGAGCGACAAGGGTGGAGACGCCGCCGCGATAGCGCGGGCGAAGGCTGTACTGGCAAAGCTGTCGGACAGGACTACTCGAGCTCCCGATCTGGGTGATCCGTTTCCCGACCTCTATGACTTTTCGGCGTACGAGCCCGAGCAGGTCTATCGCCTCTTCGGACACACTCCGTTTTCCAACGCGGTGTACTCGGTTCGGCCCGGACATTGGACGGGTCCGATTCACTCCGGCTATGGCTGGCACTTGTTGTATGTGGATGCCCGGCAAGGCGCGACGCGCCCATCCCTGTCGGCCGTGCGCGATGAAGTTCGGACAGACTATCTGCAGGACGCACAGGACAGGGCGAACAAAGCCGCGTTCGACACGCTTGCGCAGCGCTTCACAGTCGTCACCGAGGACGGAAAGACAATCCCATGAGGAGGCTTCTCTCCGCCGTTGCCGCCATCTTCGTTCTGGCATTGAGCTTGCCTGCGGCTGCGCACGAGGTGCGCCCCGCATACCTCGGTATCGAGGAGACCAGTCCCAACACCTACAGGGTTCTCTGGAAGCAGCCGACGATGGGCGATGTGGCGATACATCTTGTGCCGCACCTGTCGAACGGCTGGCTCGAACGGCAGCCGTCCGATCAGTACGCCTCGGCAGGCTTTCTGATTCGTACCTGGATTATCACGGCGAGGCGGCCGGCTGCTGTCGACGGTCTGACGGTCACCATAGAAGGGCTCGAAGAAACCATCACCGATGTTTTCGTGCGCGTTCGATTGCGCAATGGTCAGCGCCTCGACACGATCGTGCGCCCAGAGAAGCCCAGCTTCCGGATCGCACTGACCAATGGCAATGCCATGGCGATGTCGGCCTTTCTCCTCCTCGGCATCGAGCACATTCTGACGGGGCCGGATCACCTGCTGTTCGTGCTCGGTCTGCTGCTTCTGGTTCGCGATCGCTGGATGCTTCTGAAGACCGTCAGCGCATTCACCGTGGCGCACAGCCTGACACTCGCAGCGGCGACGTTCGGGGCTATCACGCTTTCGACGCCTCTCCTGAACGCGCTGATTGCGCTCTCCATTCTGTTCATTGCGCCCGAAGTCGTTCGTGCGCAAAACGGCGGCACGAGTTTGACCGTTCGCTATCCGTGGATCGTCGCCTTCGCGTTCGGTCTCCTGCACGGCATGGGCTTCGCGAGTGGACTGACGTCGCTCGGTCTGGAGAAAGCGGCGCTGCTGGGCGCGCTCGTGTTCTTCAATGTCGGCGTCGAGATCGGTCAACTGATGTTCATCGCGCTGGTGCTCGCGTTGCTTCGGGCCTTCCGCCTGATGGAGATTCGCTGGCCCCGCGCATTCGCCATGGCTCCGACCTATGCGATCGGAATCCTGGGCGCGACCTGGACCTTTCAATACAGCGCAATCCTGTTCGGAGCGAGTTGATGAATTCTCCGTCTCTGCTAAAAAGAGCAGCCGCAACCGTCTTGCTTCTCGTCGCCCTGGCACTGCCCAGTGATGCGTTCGCCCACATCGTAAAGGGCGAGGCGATCGGATTTGTGAGCGGCTTCGAGCATCCGATCTCCGGCTTCGATCACATCATCGCCATGGTGGCCGTGGGCCTTTGGGGCGCGCAGCTGGGGATGCCCGCGATTTGGCTTTTGCCCGTCACGTTTCCGCTCGTCATGTCATTCGGTGGTTTTCTCGGGCTGATCGGCGTGCCGCTGCCGGGGAGCGAGATTGTCATCGCGCTCTCCGGCGTCTGCCTCGGTGCTGCGGTCCTCACCGAATTCCGTCCGCCCTTATGGGTGGCGGCCGTACTGGTGGGGACGTTCGGTCTCTTCCATGGCTATGCGCATGGCGCCGAATTGCCTCCTGGGCAGAACGCCCTCCTCTACAGTCTCGGCTTTGTGCTCGCCACGGGTCTCCTTCATTTGACCGGAATCACAATCGGTCTTCTGCATCGCTGGCAATGGGGACAATTCGCGCTTCGTGGCGCCGGCGCCGTCGTGCTCGGCGGCGGCATGTTCTTCCTGTGGGGCGCAATCGCATGACGGCGCGCACGCTCCGCTTTGCCCTTTGCGCGCTGGCGGCATCTGCCGCGTTCCTGCCGGCCGGCGCAGAAGCGCACCTTATGGCGACGGGAATGGGACCTGTTTATGACGGCATCTCGCATTTCGGGCTGAGCCCGGAAGATTTTCTCCCAGTGATCGCACTCGCTTTCTTTTCAGGCCTGCGCGGGGCGCTTCATGCGCGAATGACGCTTGCAGCCGTCGTTGGTGGCTGGCTCGTTGGCGGAGCCGCCGAGCTTGCCGGTCTGGAGCTTCCGCCCATCGTTCTGCCTTCTGCAACGGCGGCGCTTTATCTTTTGATCGGCGGACTGCTTGCCGCCAACGCGACACTGCAATCGCAGTTCTGCGCAACTGCCGGCGTCGCGTTGGGCCTTGTCCGCGGCGCGGCCGATCTCGCTGGGGTGAGCCTGAGCGCCGCGCACGGCCTCGCGCTTATCGGCATGACGGCAAGCGTCTTCGCCGTATTCGCGCTTGCGGCTTCGGTCACGCTGCCGCTCACCAAGCTCTGGATGATCGTTGCTGCGCGCGTCAGCGGGAGCTGGCTCGCCGCGCTTGGACTCTTGTTGGCAGGATGGATTACACGCTACGGCGCGCAGGTGCAGTAAGAAACGGGTTCGCCCACGCCATATAGGGGAGAAACGTCTATGGCTTTGAGAAATCTCTTGCTCATCTCGGTTGTCGCGGCCGCAAGCTCGGCGCTTGCGTTTGCTCAGGAAACGCCGACCCCGCCGAACGGCAAATATCAGACGAACGTCCCGCCAGACCAGCGCCGCGCCTATTTCGGCGAGATGCACCTGCATACCACCATGTCGTTCGATGCCTGGACATTCGGAACGAAGATCACGCCCGATCAGGCGTACAAGTTCGCCCGCGGCGAGACCGTGATGGTTCCCATCGAGCAGCTCAGCATCCAGGAGGGAATCAAAGGCCGTGAGAGCGTCCCCGCTAGGCGCGCATGGCCTCTCGATTTCATGGCCGTCACCGACCATTCGGAAGCCATGGGGGTGCTCAACCAGGTCGACGATCCGAACAACCCGCTCGCGAAGACACCCGCTGGCCAGCAGATTCTGAAGAACCCGCATATGGCCTTTTATCTCGTGGCCAAGGCCAAAGGGACAGGAAAGCCTCCGCCCAATCTCAACGCGGTGGCCGCAACTCGTCACGCCTGGGATGTCGAAGTCAAAGCCGCCAATGACAATTACGAGCCCGGAACGTTCACGACGTTCATCGCCTACGAGTGGACGTCGATGGCGCAGGGAAAATACAACCTTCATCGCAATGTCTTCTTTAATTCCGACCATGCGCCGATGCCGTTTACGTCGGCAGATTCCGGCCGGCCGGAAGACCTGTGGTCTTATCTGGAAAAGGTGCGTGCGCAAGGCATCGACGCCATCGCGATTCCGCACAACGGAAATGTCTCCGGCGGATTGATGTATGACTGGAATGATTCCGACGGCCGGCCGATCGACGAACAATACGCCCAGCGCCGCGCGCTCAACGAGCCCCTGACGGAGATCGCCCAGACCAAGGGTCAGTCGGACACGGTCCCCGAACTTTCGCCAACAGACGAGTTTGCCAATTTCGAGATATTCGACCATCTTCTCACCTGGCCGAATGTAAAGAGCAACCCGAACGGCAGCTATATCCGCCAAGCTTTTGGACGCGGCCTCGTCATTCAGTCCAAGGTCGGCGTGAATCCCTTCAAGTACGGCGTCGTCGGCGCCAGCGACATCCACAATGGCCTCAGCGCCTCGAATGAGGATGCATTCGCGAGCGGCATCAGCGGAATCGACCCGCATACGATGCTGCCGCGCGGAGAGGCCGCGAAACGCGCGCTCGGATACATCAAGACTCCCGCGCTTCTCGATATGGATGCGGTCGTCAATCATGCCCCACCGACCATGGAGGATACGCTCATGTTCAGCGGGGCGGGGATTACCGGCGTTTGGGCGGAAGAAAACACCCGAAACTCAATCTTTGCCGCGCTCAAGAGGAAGGAGACATTTGCCACGACAGGGACGCGCATTCGCGTGCGGATGTTCGCCGGCTGGAATTTCGATCCGAAGATGATTCAAAGCGGAGACTGGGTTGCGAAGGCTTACGCCGATGGCGTGCCGATGGGCAGCGATCTGCCGGAGAAACCGGCCGGGGCTTCCGCGCCGCAGTTCATCCTGCAAGCCATCAAGGATCCGGATGGGGCCAATCTCGACCGCATCCAGATCATCAAGCTCTGGCTGGAAGGAAACGATTACAAGGAGAAGATCTTTGACGTCGCCCTGTCAGGCGACCGGAAGGACAATTCGAAGACCGGTCATGCTCCCCCGGTCGGCAACACGGTCGATCTGAGGACCGGTGCATACAAGAACACCATCGGCGCCGCGGTGCTGACCACGGTGTGGCAGGATCCGGAGTTCGATCCCGCGAAGCCCGCCGTCTATTACGCGCGCACGCTGGAGATTCCCACGCCGCGCTGGAGCACCTTGCTCGCGATCAAGAACAAATTGCCGATTCCCAAGAGCGCGGCCGCTACGATTCAGGAGCGCGCCTGGACGTCACCCATATGGTTCACGCCGGTCAAGTCGTAAACGGCTCTGGAGCAAACATATGAGATCGTACTTCCTGCTGACGGCGGCGACATTCGGCCTTCTCACGTTGTCCGGCGCGGTCGCGCAGGAGAGCCCAACGCCGCCCGGAGCGGCCTACAAGACCAACGTGCCGCCCGATCAGCGGCGTGCATTTTTCGGCGAAATGCACCTTCACACCACGATGTCATTCGATGCGTGGACCTTCGGTACGAAAGTCACGCCCGATCAAGCCTACAAGTTCGGCCGAGGCGAGACGGTGATGGTGCCTGCCGCGCAAGTCGACCGCGAAGAAGGTATGGCCGGGGACAAGGACATACCGGCCAAGCGCGCGTGGCCGCTCGATTTCATGGCGGTCACGGACCATTCGGAAGCCATGGGCGTCCTGACACAACTGGACGATCCTAACAATCCGCTGGCGAAGACGCCCATCGGCCAGATGGTCCTGAAGAACCCACCGTCGGCGTTTTTCGTGGTGGCACGCGCGAGGCAGGCCGGACGGGCACTACCCGCTCTCAAGGCAGGCGCCGTGATGCGGCAGGCCTGGGATGTCGAAGTAAAGGCTGCCAATGACAATTACGAACCTGGAAAATTCACGACCTTTATCGCCTACGAGTGGTCAGCGAGAGTCACCGACCGGCAGAACCCCAGATCGACGACGCCGATCGGCACGATCCATCGCAATGTGTTCTTCAATTCGGACTATGCGCCGATGCCGTTCAGTTCGGCCGATTCCGAAAAGCCCGAAGATTTGTGGAGCTATCTCGAAAAAGTCCGCGCCCAGGGGATCGACGTCATCGCCATTCCGCACAACGGCAATCTCTCCGGCGGGATGATGTACGACTGGAACGACTCGGACGGCCGCCCCATCGACGAGCTTTATGCGCAACGACGCGCGCTGAACGAGCCACTGACCGAGATCGTCCAGAACAAGGGACAATCCGACACGGTTCCTGTCCTCTCGCCAAGCGACGAGTTCGCCAATTTCGAAATCTATGACAGGCTGCTGGTGTCCAACACCTTCAAGAGCGAGCCGAACGGCAGTTATATCCGACAGGCCTTCGGCCGCGGGCTCGTCATTCAATCCAAGGTCGGCGTTAATCCCTTCAAATACGGGGTCGTGGGCGCCAGCGACATTCACAACGGCCTCAGCGCGTCCGACGAGAGCAGCATGGCAAGCGGGCCCTTTGGAATCGATCCGCATACGATGCTGCCCGCTGGCGACGCCGCCAAACGCGCGTTGGGAATCATCAAGACACCAGTGCCTACCGATCCCGATGCGGGTTCGGATGCTTCCCGACAGGCCTATGTCGACGTGCTCAAATTCAGCTCCGCCGGCCTCACGGGCGTCTGGGCGGAGGAAAACACGCGCAATTCCATTTTTGCGGCCCTGAAGCGCAAGGAAACGTTCGCGACGTCCGGAACGCGCATTCGCGTACGCATGTTCGGCGGATGGGATTTCGAACCCCAGATGATCCGAAACGGCGACTGGGTCCGAAAGGCCTATGCGCGCGGGGTTGCAATGGGCGGCGATTTGCCCGAGCCCCCTCAGGGTGCGTCCGCGCCGCGCTTCATTTTGCAGGCGGTGAAGGATCCCGACGGCGCCAATCTCGACCGCATACAGATCATCAAGTTGTGGCTCGACGGCGGCGACTACAAGGAAAAGCTTTTCGACGTCGCCCTGTCCGGCAATCGCAAGGACAACTTGAAGACGGGCCGCGCGCCTGGAGTTGGCAATACCGTCGATTTGAAGACGGGAGGATATAGAAACACGATCGGGGCTTCGGTGCTGACAACAGTTTGGCAGGACCCCGAATTCAACCCCGCGGTCCCCGCCGTCTACTACGCACGCGTGCTCGAGATCCCCACACCGCGCTGGAGCACGCTTCTTGCGATTAAGAGTCACCTGCCGATTCCGAAGGATGCCGCGGCAACGATCCAGGAACGTGCCTGGACGTCGCCGATTTGGTTCACGCCTGCAAAGGCGTAATGCACACAGAGATTGGATTTTGATCCGCTGAAAAGGAGAATGGTCGTGAAGCGCGTCAGGACTTTGATCTTATGTACCGTGCTCGCGGGGATTCCGGTGGGGTCCCTCGCTGACGAAGCTTCGACGCCGCCCGGCGCCAAATATCACAGCAGCATCTCACCCGACCAGCGTCGCGCCTACTTTGGCGAATTGCATCTTCATACGGTCATGTCGTTCGACGCTTGGACGTTCGGCACGAAGGTCACGCCCGATCAGGCCTACAAATTCGCACGCGGCGAAACCGTCATGGTTCCCGCCGTTCAGTTGGCCAAGGAGCAGGGCATCGATTCGCCTGTCGACGTGCCGGCCAGACGCGCCTGGCCGCTGGACTTCACCGCCGTGACCGATCACTCCGAATTCCTGGGCGCGCTGCGACAACTCGACAATCCCGACAGCGCTTTTTCGAAAACCAAATTCGGCCAGGAGCTTCGCACGGGCGGCCGTGGGGCCTTCATGAGAGCCGCGATAGCGATATTCGGGGGTGATCGCGAGGCACTGCAGACTTTGAAGGACGCGGCAGCCGCGTCCGACGGCTGGAACGTCGAGATGAAGGCCGCGAACGACAATTATGAGCCGGGCAAGTTCACCACCTTTGTCGCCTATGAATGGACGGCGACACCCGGCGAGGGCATCCACATGCATCGAAACGTGATCTTCAATTCCGATCACGCACCGGCGCCCTTCACGGCGGTCGATTCGAACAAGCCGGAGGATCTTTGGAAATATCTGGAAGCCGTCCGCAAGCAGGGCATCGACGTGCTCGCGATCCCGCACAACAGCAATTTGAGCGACGGGCGGGACTTCGACTGGAACATGTCGGACGGCAGGCCGATCGACGAAGCCTACGCTCTGGAGCGCGCGCTCAACGAGCCGCTTGTGGAGATCGCACAAACGAAAGGCTCCTCGGACACTACGCCCGAGCTTTCGCCCGAAGACGAATTCGCGAACTTCGAGATTATGGATCGAATCTACAGGGGCGAAACGCAACCCAACCAGCACGGCTCCTATGTGCGTGAAGCGTATGGCCGCGGCCTCGTCATTCAATCGCGCGTCGGCGTCAATCCGTTCAAGATGGGCATCGTCGGCGCGTCGGACATTCACAATGGACTCAGCGCCAGCGCAGCGGATGCCTATGCCGGCGCCATTAGCGGCCTTGATCCCCAGACGATGCTGCCCCGCGGCGACGCGGCGAGACGGGCGCTTGGAATGGACGAAAAAGGCGGACCGGGAGTAAGGCCGAATGGGCAACGCGAGAATGACCCGCTGCAGTTCAGCAACGCCGCCATAACGGGCGTCTGGGCCGAGGAGAATACGCGCAATGCCATCTTCGCCGCCCTCAAGCGGAAAGAGACTTTCGCCACGACGGGTACCCGTATTCGTCTGCGCATGTTCGGAGGCTGGGGCTTCGCTCCCGGTCTTCTCACGCGGGCCAATTGGGTCGCCGACGCCTACGCCAAGGGCGTGCCCATGGGCAGCGACCTTCCCGCAAAGCCTGCACCCGCGGGCGCACCACGCTTTATCCTGCAGGCCGAAAAGGACCCCGATGGCGCCAATCTCGACCGCATACAGATCATCAAGATCTGGCTCGACGGTGACAACTACAAGGAAAAGGTCTTCGATGCGGCGTTGTCGGGTGACCGCAAGGATGACCCGAAGACCGGCCGCGCGCCGGTTGTCGGCAACACGGTGAACCTGAAAACGGGAGCCTATACCAACACGATCGGCGCCGCGGTGCTGACTGCTGTCTGGGTCGATCCGGAATTCGATCCCGCAAAGCCCGCGGTTTATTATGCGCGTGCGCTCGAAATTCCGACGCCGCGTTGGTCCACCTGGCTCGCAATTCGCAATAACCTGGAGCTGCCCGAAAGGGCACCGGCGACAATCCAGCAGCGCGCCTGGACGTCACCCATTTGGTTTACGCCGGTATCGCCCAAGCCCCGAGGCGAATAGGGGTCTTTACCAAGCGCGATATTGGCTCACAGGGAATGCGGGGAATGATGGTATAACCTCTGTGCATGGAACTGAGACACCTTCAGCAGATCGTCGAAATCTGCCGCGCGGGAAGCTTCAGCGGCGCAGCGCGGCGGCTCAATATGTCTCAGCCCTCACTGAGCAAGAGCATCGCCGGTCTCGAGGCGGAACTTGCAGTAAAGCTGTTCGACCGCGATGGCGGCGCAGCCCGGCCAACGGAGTTCGGGCTGTACGTTGTCGAGCGCGCCGAGGGCGTGTTGAAGGCGGTGACCGCCCTGAAGCGCGACGTCGCGCGCCTGGCCGGCGGAGAGACCGGACGGTTGAGGATCGGCGTTGGCGGCGTTACGAGGATCAAACCCCTTCCCGACGTCATCAATCACCTCACGGTGAAATTCCCACACCTGCAGATTGAATCGCGCCAGGAACGGATCGACACGATGATTCAGTCCCTGCGCGGCGGGAAGTACGATTTGATATTCTGCAGTGCGGTTTACGCGGAAGCGCACGGCGACCTGATCCGGGTGAAGATATTCGAGGACCTGGACGTGGCGGCCGTGAGCCCCAGCCACCCGCTGGCCCGCGAGCAATACGTCGCTCCCGCCCGACTGCTCGAATATCCGGTGACGAGTTTCCCGATGCCGGCCAACATGCTGCGTTGGTTTGGCGATATCACTCCCGAAGCCAGAAAGAATCTCGAGGCCTTCATCACCGACGATCACGAGCTCATCAAGAGCCGGCCGATCGGGAGTGACTATGTCGCGATGGCTCCGAGATTGATATTCGAGCGCGAATTCGCGAACGGCACTCTTGTAGAGCTTCCGATCGACGACCCGCCGAAATACGAATGCTGGATGTTGACGACCCAGGCGCGCTGGCAGTCTCCCGTGGTCAAAATCATCGCCGAAATAGCAAAAGCGGCCAGCGCAAAAGCCCGGCCTCAGCGGACGAAAAAACAGGCGCGGGAAAAGGAGCCGGGTTCCCGTCCGGATCTTGCGACCGTTCATTCCTGAGCGAGCCCGGAATCGGCTCCGCCGCCTCGTTCAAAAGTGATAGAGCTTTTTGCGCAGTGCGTCTTCGTATCGTTTTTTCGCGGCCTTCACTTTGCTCCGAATGCTGTCTTCCTCGAAATGCGCCTGCTCCCATCGGTCGACTTCAGCTGCGGTGTGATTGACTGAGGCCAACGCCTCTTCATGCTTTATGGCAGCGATCCATTGCTCGACTGCCGCCTTATAGGCCTTCTGCATTTGATCGAGTTCCAAGTCGTTCATCCGTGTCGCCTTCCGATGTCAGGGAAAAAGGACCGGATCATATTGACACGGAAAGGCCCAGACGCTCGAAAGAGCGCCGCGAACGACGCGCGCACGGCGAGCGCCGAATCCCTGGTAACAGCGACAATAACAGGGGCATGAAAATTTCGCTCCGCGCGGCGCGTGCGTTTGAGCCAATGACCATGCGGCTTATTCGCGATCCCGCGTCCGCGGCCGCGGACGGGATCAGGGGACTAGCAGCGAATTATTCGTCCGTGTACGTCTCTTCCGGTTCGGGAGCAGAGGCCGCCGGACAAGACGATTGAACCGCAGAGGCGCAGAGAAAAAGGGGCGACGGTCGCGGAGGAGGCGCGGGGCGCCTTGGCGCGCGGCCCTTTCTGAGCGAAGGCCGGTCGCGCGATATCTTGCTGCGTCCTGGGCGAAACCGCCGCCGCGCCGAATCTTTTTCTCCGCGCCTCTGCGGCGAATCTTACGGCCGCGACGCCGCACGGCGCCGAAGGCCCCCACCCGTTTCAAGCTTCACGATGTCAAAGAACCGTCGACCGCCGGAGTCTGCACCGCCGCCGCGCGCGTGTGAAGAGAGACAGTTGGGGGACAAAGCGCGCCGCTTCGTTGCCTGTTTCGCCGACGGGCGTTGTCGGATCGAGATATCGAACGGGCTTTTTCGCAGGCGGCGATGCGCAAGGACGTCCGGCTGCATGTTTGTCGACCGCTACGGTTGAAGCCAGTCTTTATCAGGCCGCGCAAGCTGGCGCGCGTTGTTGTAGGCATGTCGAGAGTGAGACAGGTGGACGCGCGGCAGGTGTCCGTCGTAATCACAGCACCAGTGCATTGGAGCTGAGGTCAACCTGATTTTCGGATGATCTAGGATCGAACCGAAACGAGATTGCCGTTGACCTCTTCATAGAAGTCGGGATTTCGCTCCGCTACAAGCCGCACCAAATCGTCAAACATGTCGCGCAGGGTAACGGGTTTCGCTAGCTCGCCAATGGGATACGCCCGCACACTTACCTTTTGCGGCGATGCGTCCATCAAGAAGATGTAGAGCCGCTCAAATTGCTCGTCGCGGCCTGCCGGATCGGGTCTCGCGGTGAAAATCTTCATGCGGGCATGAGCGTTGACGAATGTAGAACGCCGTTTCGTCGTTCCATCCAATTCCGCCCCTTTGTCGAGGAACATAAACCCGGCAAGCACGGCATAGGGAAAGCGGCGATGCAACGTCACAGCTTCTATCAGCATGTCACTTCGACGGTTCGTGAGGTTTTTCTGATAATTACCCGTGCCACCGTCGCCGAAGTTGATCGTCTTGATTGAGATGGCGAATAGAAGACCGGATTCTTCAGTCGCCCAAGTCACGTCCACCTTCTTTGCGCCAATGCCGCCCGCCATTCTGCGTTCTGCGCCAGACTGATCTAATTCGCCAGCGGGAGCCGGTCGCGTACCCTTCAGTCCTCGCTGCCTCAATTCCTCTGCAAACGCGAGCGCGAGTGCTTGCGATGCAAGCTCGCTGTATCGCTTCTTTTCAGCCTGCTTTGCAGTGTCGGGCGGCTTTGCCGGAAGGTTCCGGAGCCCGGCCGCCAGAAGATCATCTACTCTCGCCACGGTCCCCCTTGCCCCTTGACTTACGGCGCTCGAAAAAGATTTCGCGCGCGTCCCTGAGCGTCTTGATATCGGCGTCAGTGATCTTCAACGCGCCCTTGAGCACAACGTTATCTACCATCTCGACGGCGCGCGGTACGTCGCCTTGGCGAAGCGCGGGAGCCAATTGCGGTGAAATGGCCCTGAGTTCATCGCTGCATTGCTCAAGCGTCTCTTTCGACGCCATGGGAAGAAAGTCAGCCTCACGCGGCTCAAGTTTCAAAAGGCCGCCGCCATACGCGCGTCCGACCATTTCTGCACCAAGCAGCGTGAGGCTGTTCAGGCTCGCGATTGGCAAGAGTTCCTTGCCGAGTTGCTTTCGGCCATGATGCAAATTCACGCCGTACAGCGAATTTAGAATGTGCGCGCGGGCTTCATTGGCGATCAAGCGCGGGCGGTCGTGGTTCATGTAGGTCAAGAACAAGTCCGGCACGTCAACCAGGGGTACGCGCCACCAAGGCGTGCGCACCATGCATTTGTACGCTTTATGCACGCCCTCTTTCTGGCCCTTGGCAATGTATTGTTGGGCCGCTGCAGAAGGCGCACGCCGCGGATAGAACAGCAAACATTGCGCACCGCTCTCCGCCATCGCTTCCCATGCTGCATCGGTGAAGTGATGGCCGCGAAGGTGGCGTGATCCTGGCGGCGAAATGCGCTCAAGTTCTGTCGCCTTGAGCCGGAGCTTTGTTGCTTGCTCACGCGACAGGGAGAAGTAGTCGTTATTGCCGGTCACGGCCCCGAGGTAGGTTTGGCCCCACGCTGAGAGCTTTTCAAAGCCGTCATTACAAAGCCGTTGGTAGAGTTCAAAGATCGACGGATTGAGCAGAGCGGGCGTCCACTTCGCGCCATCTTCCGGGCGATGCTCTTTCCACGAAGTCGCATTGATTGCCGCCAGCGCTGCAACGTCGCGCGCCTGATACACTTCAAAGCACTTCGCGCCGCCGTGGCCCTCTGCCAGAAGCAACACTACTTCCTCAAGCACGCCGGGAAACACAAGATTCTCAAACATCACCAAGCGCACGCGGCCGAAGCGCTGCAGCAGAAACCGGCGAACAGGCGCGGCATAATTCACGCTGAGAAGCTCGGCCGGCAGCACAAGTCCCAATCTGCCATCAGGTTTTAGGAAGCGCGCTGCATGGACGACGAACGCCGCCCATGAACTCGCCAAGCCGTTGAGCCGGACGCCTTCCGCCAACGCAGCCTCAAGGCTCTTAGCCCGAGCGCCACCCGTGTGTTGCTGGTAGCGAACATAGGGCGGGTTGCCGATCACCGCGTTGAATTGCGCTTTCGGTACTTCGTCAAAGAAGTCGCCAACGCGGATCGTCACCTCATACCCGCTGCCTGACAGCGCCGCGCGTGCCGCGTCGGCAGAGGCTTTGTAAATTTCGACGCCGTGAAGTTGGCCTTGCAGAAAGAGATCGTCAGAGCCGCGTTTGCGAAGACGCGCCGCGGCCTCAAGGAGAAACGCGGCTTCGCCGCACGACGGCTCTAGAACAAGATCGTCACCGTTGCGGATTGCCCATTCTGCGATGTAGGCGCAAATCTCGGGTGGCGTGAAGAATGCGCCGCGTGCTTTGCGTAAGCTCTCCAATTCAGCCACTGACTTTCCCCGCTCGCACCACAGGCACGGATCGACTCAACCGGCCCCTCACATTCAGCTAGACACAAAAGTGCCCTGCGCACGAGTTCTTTCTTTGTTCTCCATGGGGGCACACACCACTGACAGGGACACCGGGGAACGCAATATGCCCGTCCTGCAGTTTCAACAGGGCTGTCCGGTATCACCGGATTTCGTGTCCCTCGCAGTGTCCCCAGGCCATTTTCGGCATGAGTATCCCGGTACCGCTTCCTTATATTACTGATTTAGCTTGTCTTTTGGTCGGAGCGGCGGGATTTGAACCCACGACCCCCAGTCCCCCAGACTGGTGCGCTAACCAGGCTGCGCCACGCTCCGTTACCAAAAAGGCGGGGAAACCCCGCCGAGGGCCGCGGACTATAGTCGGGGGCTATCGGCCCGGCAACCAGCCGAAAGCCCATTATTTATGTCCGAGCAGGTTTGGATGCGGTTGAACAGTCCCTCCTCCAACCCTCATCACCCGGCGCGCGAGCGCGTCCGGGTGACCCAATTTTCGCAGCGGCGTCCTGGAAAATGGGTCGCCCGGATCGCGCTATTTCGCGCGACCGGGCGATGACGGACGGAGAGCGTTTCAACTCGAAAAAGGTCGCGCCTTAAATCTTCGGCTTCACCGTCCGCACGCGATCGCGCATCACCAGAAGCTCGGCCAGCAGCAGTTCCAGCCGGACGCGCTTGTGCTCTTCCAGCGCGACCTTCTCCGTCGCGTCGGCGTGGGCGCGCATCAAGGCCGAGATCGCCGCGCGGGCGCCGGTTTCCTTGTCGGCTTCGCGCAGATCGGCGCTTTTCAGATCGACATGCGGCAGCGCCGCCAGCGTGTCGCCGGCATCGTCGGCCGGATAGTCGTCGAGCGCGCGCCACGGCGCCACGCCGTCGGCCTGCGCGTTGCGGCCGAGTTCGGCGACATGCCGCCAGCCCTTGTCGCGCAGGACTTTCTGCACGCCCTTGATCGTGTAGCCGTCGGAATAAAGCAGCGAACGGATGCCGCGCAGCAGCGCCACGTCTTCCGGGCGATAGAACCGCCGTCCCCCGGCGCGCTTGATGGGACGCACCTGGGAGAACCGCGTCTCCCAGAAGCGCAGCACGTGCTGCGGCACGTCGAGCTCCATCGACACTTCGCTGATGGTGCGGAAGGCTTCGGGCGATTTGCCTCTCGCCGCGGCGACGGACGCAAGCACTGACGTCATTCCGTGATCTCGAGATCGGGCGTTTCGCCGTTGATCATGGCCTTGAGCACATGGCTCGGCCGGAACACCAGCACGCGGCGCGGCGCGATGGGCACTTCGTCGCCCGTCTTGGGGTTGCGCCCCATGCGCTGGGATTTCTGGCGCACCGCGAAGGTGCCGAAGGAGGAGAGCTTCACCGTCTCGCCGCGGGCCAGCGCGTCGCAGACTTCCTCGAGCATGTCCTCGACCATCTGGGCCGATTCGTTGCGGGACAGGCCGACCGCCTGGAACACCGCCTCCGTGAGGTCGGCTCGGGTCAGGGTGTTCGTCGTCATGAAGAATCGACTCCCTTGATCAGGCCCAAAGCCTAGGCGGGAGGCGATTTGCCGTCAATCTCAAAGGGATAGGGGAATCTGTTAATAAGCCTACCAACGGATCAGAGCGGCGCCCCAGGTAAAGCCGCCGCCCATCGCTTCCAGAAGCACCAGATCGCCCCGCTTGATGCGCCCGTCGGCGACGGCCACGGCGAGCGCCAGCGGCACGGACGCGGCCGACGTGTTGCCGTGGTGCGCTATGGTGGAGACCACACGCTCCAGTGGTACGTGCAGCTTCTTCGCCGTCGTGTCGAGAATGCGCTGGTTCGCCTGATGCGGCACGATCCAATCGATATCGGAGATTTTCACGCCGCCGATGCGCGCGGATGTTTCGATGGCGGTGCAGGTGTTCGTCACCGCGTGCTTGAACACATCTTTGCCCTGCATGCGCAGGAAGCCCGTCGTTTGCGTCGAAGACGGACCGCCGTCGACGTAAAGCAGATCGTGCAGACGTCCGTCGGAATAAAGTTCGGCGTTGAGCACGCCGCGATCGGTGGGCTTGCCCTCGCCTTCGCCTGCGCGCAACACGATCGCGCCCGCGCCGTCGCCGAACAGCACGCAGGTCGTGCGATCGGTCCAGTCCATCAGACGCGACATCGTCTCGGCGCCGATGACGAGGATTGTTTTCGCCGCACCCGCCTTGATGAAATTGTCCGCCGTCGCGACCGCGAACACGAAACCGGAGCACACCGCCTGCACGTCGAAGCCCGCGCCGCGAGTCATGCCGAGACGCGCCTGCACGCGCGTGGCGACGGACGGGAAGGTTTCGTCCGGTGTCGTGGTCGCAACGATGATCAGATCGAGTTCGTCGACGGAGATCTTCGCGTCGGCCAGTGCGGCTTCCGCCGCTTTCACCGCGAGGTCGGATGTTTTCTCGCCGGGCTTGGCGACGCGCCGCTCGCGGATGCCGGTGCGCTCGACGATCCATTCGTCGCTTGTGTCGACTTTTTTTGCGAGCTCAGTGTTGGTGAGAACGGTCTCCGGCAGATACGCGCCGAGGCCGATCACTTGCGAGCGAATGACGGTCACGAAGCAGCAGCTCCCGCAGCTTGCGTTTGCAGGGGTACGACCGCCGCGCGATCGGCGAGGATCTTCGGGATCACGTCGGCCCTGGCCATGTCGATCGCCATATCGAGTGCACTTGCAAAGCCCATCGCATCGGTGCCGCCGTGGCTTTTGACCACGACACCGTTCAGCCCCAGGAAGATTCCGCCATTCGCGGCACGCGGGTCAAGCTTGCGCCGCAACGTCATTAACGCGCCGCTGGCGATAAAGGCACCGATCCGGCTCAGAGGATCGCGCCGGAGCGCCGTGCGCAGGAAATGCACGACCAGCTTGGCCGTGCCTTCCGCGGTCTTCAGCGCCACGTTTCCGGTAAAGCCGTCGGTCACGATGACATCCACCGTGCCTTCCGCGATGTCGTCGCCTTCGACGAAGCCGCAGAATTCGATGGGAAGCTTCGCGCTGCGCAGGATGTGCGCCGCGCCGCGCACGGCCTCATTGCCTTTCACGTCTTCGGCGCCGACGTTGAGGATGCCGATGGTCGGACGTTCCAGCCCTAAGATGGCGCGCGCGAAAGCCTCGCCCATCACCGCGAAATCGACCAGCTGCTGCGCGTCGCCGGCGACATTGGCGCCGACATCGAGCACCACGCTCTGTCCGCGTTTGGTCGGCCACAACGCCGCAATGGCGGGACGGTCGATGCCTTCGAGCGTGCGCAGCTGGAACATCGACATCGCCATCAAGGCGCCGGTGTTGCCGGCGGAAATGGCGACTTCGGCCTCTTTCTTCTCGACGGATTCGATGGCGCGCCACATGCTGGTGTTGCGGCCGCGGCGCAGCGCCTGGCTCGGCTTTTCTTCCATGCGCACGCGTTCGGCGGTGTGGCGGATCTCGACGCGTGCGAGAAGCTTGGCGCGCTTGGCGAACAGCGGCTTCAGCTGCTCTTCATCGCCGTGCAGAATATATTTCACGGCCGGATGGCGCAGGACCGCGCGCGCCAGCGCGGCTACGACGACTCCCGGGCCGGCATCGCCCCCCATGGCATCGATCGATACGGTCAGTTCGCGGGTCACATCCGGCCTCTAGCTGAGTGGCCTCGCGAGGAAAGCCGAGCGCTCAGGCCTCGACCTTCTCGACCTCGCGTCCGTCGTAATGCCCGCACGAGCCGCAGACATGATGGGGACGCTTCTGCTCGCCGCAATTCGGGCACTCGCTGTGCGAGGCGGGCGCGAGCCGGTGATGCGAACGGCGCATGTTCCGCTTGGACGGCGACGTTTTTCTCTTGGGGACCGCCATGGCGGATCAGCTCCATCTAAATCGGCTCCAGCGAAAGTGTGCAGCACTTTTGCGTTCGGGGCCGCGACAAACCAAATGAGCCCTCGACCAAATCAGCCATCCTGGCGTCCTTCAGACGCGCCGGCCAGTTTGGAGGGGGGCGGGCAAAACAAGGCGCGGAGTGAACCCGAAACGCCCTCAGGATTCAAGACCTAAGAACGCGTCACGGCCGGGCAGCGTGGCGCGCCCCGGCCATCCAATTCCCTGGCCTTTTTGATGGGCGGCAGGGTCACGCCCTGCCATGACAATTAGCCTTACTGGCGCTTCTCTTTCAGCTTTCCAAGGACCGCGAACGGGTTCTCAGGACGGTCGTTGGCCGCCTCCGGCGCGTCGAACGCCACGCCCGGGGCCCGGGGATAGGGATCGATGGCCAGGGAGAACTCCTCCAGAAGCGGCGCCGCCAGATCGTAGCGGGTGCTGTCGATCTCGTCCGGGACGTCGTCGTCAGCGGCCGCCGGCGACAGCTCGCCGCTGAAATCGACGGTCTTCTTCACATGCGGCACAAGGTGAAGCGCGCGCGTGAATTCCAGGGATAGGCTCGCCGAAACGGGCTCGAGCGTCACCGTGCAGGACTGCACGATGTCGGCCTCCAGATGGGCCGCATAGCTGAAGCGCGTCGAAGACAGCCGGCGCAGCGAGATCTGTCCCTCGAACCGGTTCACAGCGACGACATCGGCCCATCGGGCGATCTTCGCCAGGTCCTCGGCGCCCGGCGCGACCGTCGTCTCGTAGCCCGCTTCAGACAGGCGGTTGAGATCGTAGAGGCGTTCAATCGGAGGAGGCTGGTCGCTCATGGTTCGGGCCCAAAGTCCGGCGCGCCCGTATTGAGATCCGCCTGCGACAGGCGTTCGCGCACCGAAGCTGCATAGATGGCGAGCGCTGTGGCCTGTTCAACCTTGGCCGCGTCGCCGCGATAAAGATTGCGCAGGATGGCATCGGCAAGCGCTTTCTCGTCGGGTGCTTCGCGATAGGCTTTCAGCCGTCCATAGAAGGCATCCGCCATCTTGGTCATGCGTCGGCCCATACCCATATCGCCCGCGCCCTGTTCGCGGAGCGCTTCGTCGAACTGCACGAAAAGCGCGTCGACCAGCGATTGCGAAAGCGCATCCGCGCCCTGCTGCGCCAGCCGGTCCAGGACCAGCCAGGCATGCAGCACCAGGAGATCGAAGCGGCCATCGATGGTGTCGGGAACGCCAAGCGTCTCATAGAATACGGGCCGCCGCCCGCGTGCGATGGTTCCGGCCAGGAGTGCGTCCGACACCTTCCGTGTTTCAGCCCGCCGGCGCAGCGCATTCAACATTAACTCGTTCTCCCAAAGGCTTGCACTTGCAAGGCCGACCGCCCAAGGTTAGCACGGGCCGGTTGGAGCAGGGACAAGGTTCATGAGGCTTCTTACGCTATCGCTCACGGCGGCGCTTCTTCTCGGCTGCGCGCCCGTGATCAATCAACGCGGCTATCTGCCCGACCCTGTCGGCGAAGCGTCGATCCGCATCGGCGGCGACACCAAGACGAGCATCCAGCAGCGCCTGGGCGATCCCTCGACACAGGCGACCTTCGGAACGGACTCCTGGTACTATATCTCCAGCGTCGAGAAGCAGATCGCGTTCTTCGACCCGCGCGTGGAAACGCGTTCCATCCTCGCCGTGCATTTCGACAAGGACGGCCGGGTCAGCGACGTGCGTCATTACGGTCTGAAAGACGGCCATGTCGTGGCCTTCGAAACGCGCGAGACGCCGGCAAAGGGCAAAGAGCTCACCTTCCTGCAGCAGCTCTTCAACGCCACGCCGGGCGTGCCGATCGGCTCGAGCGGTCCGGGCGGCGGCGGTCCGGGCGGCGGTCACTGATACGAGCCGCGACGCAGCAAAGGAAAAAGGCGCACTCTTCCGGGCGCGCCCTTTTTTGTTTTGCAGCGATCAGCCGACGCCGTGCGCGAGCGTCGCGAGAAGCAACAGTGCCACGATGTTCGTGATCTTGATCATCGGATTGACCGCGGGACCGGCCGTGTCCTTGTACGGATCGCCGACGGTGTCGCCCGTGACCGCAGCCTTGTGCGCATCCGAGCCCTTGCCGCCGAAGTGACCGTCTTCGATGTACTTCTTCGCGTTGTCCCACGCGCCGCCGCCCGAGGTCATCGAGACGGCGACGAACAGGCCCGTCACGATCACACCGAGGAGCATCGCGCCCAGCGCATTGAACGCGTCCGACTTGCCGGCGATCGCGTCGACGATGAAGTAGAGCACGATCGGCGACAGCACCGGCAGCAGCGAAGGAACGATCATCTCGCGGATCGCAGCCTTGGTCAGCATGTCGACCGCGCGGCCGTAGTTCGGCTTTTGGGTGCCCTGCATGATGCCCGGCATTTCCTTGAACTGCCGGCGCACTTCCTCGACGACGGCGGACGCCGCACGTCCGACGGCCGTCATGGCCATGCCGCCGAAGAGATACGGCAGGAGGCCGCCAAGCAGGAGACCGACCACGACCCACGGGCTCTGGAGCGAGAAGCTCGGCATGTCCATGCCCTGGAAGTACGTGTACACGTCGGAGTGGCCGGTGAAGTACTTCAGATCCGAGGTGTACGCCGCGAAGAGCACCAGCGCGCCGAGACCGGCCGAACCGATCGCATAGCCCTTGGTCACCGCTTTCGTGGTGTTGCCGACCGCGTCGAGCGCGTCCGTTGTCTTGCGCACATCGCCTTCAAGGCCCGCCATTTCGGCGATGCCGCCCGCGTTGTCCGTGACCGGGCCGAAGGCGTCGAGCGCCACGATCATGCCGGCCAGCGACAGCATCGTGGAGACCGCGATGGCGATGCCGAAGAGGCCCGCCAGCATGTAGGTCGAAATGATGCCGACGCAGATGACGAGAGCGGGCATCGCAGTCGATTCCATCGAGATCGCGAGACCCTGGATCACGTTCGTGCCGTGACCCGTGACCGAGGCCTGCGCGATCACCTTCACCGGACGGAAGCCCGTGCCGGTATAGTATTCCGTGATCCAGATGATGGCACCCGTGACGGCCAAGCCGATGACGCCGCAGAAGAACAGCGACTCGCCCGTGAACGTACTGCCGGTGCTCGTCGTCAGTTCGCTGTGCAGTCCGACGATGTAATCGGTCAGCGGCCACAGCGCGATGAGCGACAGCACACCCGTCGCGACCACGCCCTTGTAGAGCGCGCCCATGATCGACTTGCTCGAGCCCAGGCGCACGAAGAACGTGCCGATGATCGAGGTGATGATGCAGGTCGCCGAGATCGTGAGCGGATAAAGCATCAGGTGCAGGCGGTCCTCGCCGGTGAAAAAGATCGAGGCGAGAACCATGGTCGCGACCGTCGTCACCGCGAAGGTCTCGAAGAGGTCGGCGGCCATGCCGGCGCAGTCGCCCACGTTGTCGCCGACATTGTCGGCGATGGTGGCGGGATTGCGCGGATCGTCTTCGGGAATGCCCGCTTCCACCTTGCCGACCATGTCGCCGCCGACGTCCGCACCCTTGGTGAAGATGCCGCCGCCGAGACGGGCGAAGATCGAGATCAGCGAAGCGCCGAAGCCGAGCGCCACGAGCGCAACCGTGATGACGCGCCCCTGCGTTTCATCGGCGATGTCGAGACCGAGGCCGCGCGTGAGGAACATGTAGTAGCCCGCAACGCCCAGAAGGCCGAGGCCCACGACCAGCATGCCGGTCACGGCCCCCGAGCGGAACGCCACCGAAAGGCCCTGCGCCAGACCGTGACGCGAGGCTTCCGCCGTGCGGACGTTCGCACGCACCGACACGTTCATGCCGATATAGCCGGCAAGACCGGAGAGCGTGGCGCCGATGAGAAAGCCCACGGCGACCTGCCAGCCGAAGATCCAGAAGGCGAGCGCGAAGATCACGACGCCGGCGATGGCGATGGTCGTATACTGACGGTTGAGATAGGCAGCGGCGCCTTCCTGAATCGCGGCGGCGATCTCCTGCATGCGGGGGTTACCCGGGCTCAGGCTCAGCACGGAGCGGATCGTCCAAGCGCCGTAGATGAGGGCCGCGCCGCCGCAAAGCAGCACCAATAAGAGTTCCGTTTGATAGTCCATCGCCTCGTCCTTTACCGATCTGTCGCGGGAGTTGCGTGCGAGCCGCGCGCGTAGGGCGGCCGCCCCCTGAAAAGCACAAGCCTCAACGCCGGCCGGGAGAGGCCGGACTCAAAGGCGGCGGACCATGCCAAAAGCCGGCCGCGCGCGCAACGTGATCCGTCGGGAATTGTTGGAGGAAAAATGGCCGCAGTTGCGGGGAATTAGCTGTGCGTGCCGGGGTGCAGCGGGGCGACCTGGATGCGGATGATCTCGATCGTGCTGACGAGGTTGGCTCCGGCGACCCGCTTGGCGTCGGCCAGAAGCCGCGCCGTCAGCGCCGGCACGTCGACCGTCGCCGGATCGTCGGCCTTGCCGATCGGCGCGGCGTTCACGTCCCGAACAAAGGCGTCCTGAATGAACGGCAATTTGCCGCGCACGACGATGGTGGCCGTCGGCGACGACGCGATGACCCGGCTCGAGACGTAGGCGTTCGAGTCGAGCCTGCCGTTCACCACGACCGGCGCGATCAGATAAGGCATCTCCACGCTGGTGCCGGGCTCGTGCGAGCCGGTCGTGCCGGCGAGTGCGTGCGTGAAGCTGGCGACGAGGAGTGCGAGGACGATGAGCGATACGATACGCATTCCAAGAGTATCGCAAAGACAGACTAAAAGACCGTTATCGGTTACCTCAGAAATGTGTGTATCCGCGTTTCGCGATGGCGATGTCGCGGCCCGATGCATCAAGGAGAACCGCGCCCGCGCCCGCGACGACGCGACCGATCTCGGTGACCGCGACACCTGACCGCGCTGCGGCGTTCGCGACATCGCCGCGGCGCGACGCCGGCGCGGTGAACGCGATCTCGTAGTCGTCACCCGCCGTGGCCGCACGGTTTGCGGCGTCCGCGCCCCACAAGGCCTTGAGCGCCTTCGAGAGCGGAATCCGCGCCGCCTCCACTTCAATCCGCACCTTCGAGACATCGGCGATGTGACCGAGGTCGGCCATCAGACCGTCGGAGACGTCGAGCGACGCGCTGGCGAGACCTCGTAGCGCCAGTCCCAGCGACAGCCGCGGCTCGGGCACACGATAGCGCGCGACGAGCTCGGCACCGGACCTGTTCTCTTTTAGGACAGCGAGCCCGCCACCGGCGTCGCCGATGGTGCCGGAGACGAAGACGAGATCGCCGGGCCTGGCGCCCGCGCGGCGGATCATCGCAGCGGCCGGCACATAGCCGAAGGCCGAGATCGAAACGGCCAGTGGGCCCGGCGTCGCGCTCGTGTCTCCGCCCATAAGCGACAAGCCGAAGGCCACTTGGTCGGCCGCGAGGCCGTCCGCAAACGCGCGCAGCCAAGCCATGCCGGGCCAGTCCGGCAGAAGCAGTGCCATCAGGTAGCCCGCAGGCACGGCCCCCTTCGCCGCAAGGTCGGAGAGATTGACCCGCAGCGCCTTTTGCGCGACCGCGCCGGGCGGGTCGGTCTTGAAGAAGTGCACGCCTTCGACGACCGCATCGGTCTTGAGGACAAGCTCGTGATCGGGCGGCAATGCGAGAACGGCGGCGTCGTCCGTCAGGCCGAAGGCGCCCGGAGCGTTCTTCGACAATGGCGCGAACAGCTCCGCGATCAGCGCGAATTCGCCGGGACGCCTGTCAGCCCTGCCGCTTGTCATCGCGTTCGCCGAATTCCGCCACGCGCTTGTCGCGCGCAAGCTTGTCGAGCGCAGCATTGACGAAGCCCGGCTCGTCGCCCTGGAAGAATGCGTGCGTGATGTCGAGATATTCGTCGATGACGACCTTCGCGGGCACGTCGGCGCGCACGATCAACTCGAAACTTCCGGCACGCAGGATCGCACGGAGGATGGAGTCGATGCGCGAGAATTTCCAGTCCGCCGCCAGGCATTGGGCTATGGCCCGGTCGATCTCTTTCTGTCTGTGCGGCACGCCGCGCACGATGTCGGCGAAGAATTCCGAATCCGGTCGGGCCGACGGCGCGGACTCCACGAAACGATGCACGAGGAATTCTTCGATCACCGCCTCGGCGTCCAGCGCGGTCAGTTCCATCTGGTAGATCGCCTGCACGGCGGCCAGTCTTGCCGCATGACGCGCCGCGCTGTCGACGTTTTGCGTCACCGTCGTGCACCCAGTCGAGCCTTGAGCTCGATCAGCGCCAGGCAGGCGCGCGCCGCATCGCCACCCTTGTCGAGACCGTCGCGCCTGGCGCGGTCCAACGCCTGCTCTTCGTTCTCGACCGTGAGGATACCGTTGCCGATGCAGAGCCCGTGCTCGAGCGCCAGATCGATCAGGCCGCGCGCGGATTCGTTGGAGACGATTTCGAAATGGTAGGTCTCGCCGCGGATCACGCAGCCGAGCGCGATGAAGCCGTCATAGGTTTTGCCCGCCCCTTCGCTGGCCTTGGCCGCGAAAAGAACCGCGACCGGGATTTCGAGCGCGCCCGGCACGGCGATGCGATCGAAATTCGCGCCTGCCTTCTCCAGCGCGGCCGCGGCGCCGTCCAGAAGCTTGTCGGAGATATGCTCGTAGAACCGCGCTTCGATGATCAGGATGTTCGCGTTCATGCCCCTATCCTCCCGATCCGCCGCGGATCGCATGTGTTCCGACGACGTTCAAGCCGTAGCCGTCTAGGGCCACAATCTTCTTCTCCGGCGTGTCCGTCAAAAGTGTCATGTCGCGTACGCCCAGATCGAGCAGGATCTGCGCGCCGACGCCATATTCCTTGACGCGCCTGCGTTCGACGTCTTCCGATGTCCGTCCCGTGATGATGTCCGACACGAAAGTGGGCTTTGTCTGGCGAAGCACCACCACGACGCCGCGGCCTTCCTCCGCCACGATGCGCATGGACTCGCCCAGCACATCGCGCTCGAACGGCTGGTAGCCCAGGAGATCGCTGAAGATGTTGAGCGCGTGCATGCGCACGAGCACGGGGCCGCCCGAACGAATATTGCCCTTCACGAGCGCGATATGCTCCGCATATTCGAGCGTGTTGGCGTAGACGATCATCTTCCACTCGCCGCCATTGTGGCTGCGGAACGGCGCCTCCGCGACGCGCGTGACGAAATGGTCGTATTTGCGGCGATAGGCGATGAGATCGGCGATGGTGCCGATCTTCAGACCGTGAAGCTGTGAGAACTGCACGAGATCGGGCAGACGCGCCATCGTGCCGTCGTCGTTCATGATCTCGCAGATCACACCCGCGGGGTAAAGCCCGGCGAGACGGGGGATATCGACGGCGGCTTCCGTATGGCCCGCCCGCACCAGCGTGCCGCCATGGCGCGCGACAAGTGGAAACACGTGCCCCGGTGAAACGATGTCGCTCGGACCCTTGGTGGGATCGATCGCGACGGAGATCGTGCGCGCACGGTCGTGCGCGGAGATGCCCGTCGAGATGCCTTCCCTGGCTTCGATGGAAACCGTGAACGCCGTCTGGTTGGTCGTGCCGTTGACGGCGGACATCATCGGAATCTCGAGCGCCGCGGCGCGCTCGCCGGTGAGCGCCAGGCAGATGAGCCCGCGTCCGTATTTCGCCATGAAGTTGACGGCCTGCGGCGTGCACATTTGCGCCGGAATGACGAGATCGCCTTCGTTCTCGCGGTCCTCGGCATCGACGAGGACGAACATCCGGCCGTTGCGCGCTTCCTCGATCAACTCTTCGATCGACGAAAGATGGTCGCGGAACATCCTCTAACCCTTCACCAGCCGCGCCACGTAGCGGGCAAAGAGATCGACCTCGAGATTGACCTTCTTGCCCGGCCTAGCGCGGCCGAACGTCGTCACCTGAAAGGTGTGCGGGATGATGTTGACGCCGAAGCGCGCGCCGTCGACTTCGTTGACGGTGAGCGAGACGCCGTCGAGCGCGACGGAGCCCTTGGGCGCAATGAATCGTGCGAGCGGCCGCGGCGCCTCAAAAATCACGCGGGTCGACTCGCCTTCAGGCAGGACGCTGACGATCTCGGCCGTGTCGTCGACATGCCCGGAAACGATATGGCCACCCAGTTCATCGCCCACGCGCAGGGGCCGCTCGAGATTGATGGCATCGCCGACCTTCCAGTCGCCGAGCGTCGTCTTGGACAACGTTTCGCCCGATGCGGTGAATGCAAACCAGCGATCCTTCGCGCTGCCTCTGTCGACGACGGTCATGCAGGCGCCCGAGCAGGCGATCGAAGCGCCGACGTCGATGGTGCTTGCGTCGTACTGCGTTGCGATCACGATATGTGTGTCGCCGCGCTTCTCGATGCGCCGGACCTGACCGACATCTGTAACGATTCCGGTGAACATGGCTCACTATTTAGGCTGTGGCGGCGAAGCTTTCCAGCACGTCGGCGCCTAAGGGTTTGATACCAATGCGCTTGAAACGCGGCGCCTCGTCAAGGCTCAAGGCCGCGAGTGCATCGACGGCGGCCCTGCCTGAGCCGCCCAGGACGGTCGGCGCCCCGAAGACTTCCAGCCGGTCGGCGAAGCCGCGATCGAGAAACGAGGCATGAACGCTGGCGCCGCCCTCGACAAGGAGGCGGGTGATGCCGCGGCCCGCGAGGTCCTTCAGCACGAGGCTCAGATCGGGCCGGCCGCGCGCGTCGCGCTGTACCTGCACGATATCCACGCCGCAGGCGGCAAGCGGTCCGCCAGGTGATTTCGACGTAAAAACGAGCGTCGGGACATCGCGCGCCGTCTGCGCGAGCTTCGACCATTCGGTCAGACGCAGCCGCGTGTCGAGCACAATGCGCAGGGGCGAGCGCGTTTCGAGACCCGGAACGCGGCACGTCAGTTCGGGATCGTCGGCAAGCGCGGTTTCGATGCCTATGAGGATCGCGTCGTGGCGCGCGCGCAGGAGATGGCCGTAGGCGCGGGCTTGCGGACCGGTGATCCACTTGCTTTCGCCGGACGCGCTCGCCGTCCGTCCGTCGAGACTTTGCGCGATCTTGAGCGTGACGAGCGGGCGTGCGGCGCCGACGCGCAAAAAGAAACCGCGGTTGAGGTCGGCCGCCTGCTCCTTCAAGAGGCCCACATCGACGGCGATGCCCGCATCGCGCAGATGTGCAGTGCCGCCGCCGTTCACGCGTTCGTCGGGATCTTCGACAGCCACAACCACGCGCGCGACACAGGCGGCGACCAGCGCATCCGCGCAAGGCGGCGTCTGCCCGTGATGCGAGCAGGGCTCGAGCGTGACGTAAGCCGTCGCACCGCGCGCCTGCGCGCCGGCGGCTTCCAGCGCCACGGTCTCCGCATGCGGCCGCCCGCCCATCTGGGTTCGCCCGCGGCCGACGATGCGGCCGTCCGGCGACACGATCACGCAACCGACGGCGGGATTGGGGGCAACGGTGCCGAGCGAACGCTCGGCCAGACGCAGGGCATGGCGCATGTGACGAATATCGTCGCCTGCGCTCACTCCCCGCCTTCCATCTCCCCGATGAGCGCTTCGAAGTCCTTGGTCTCGCGGAAATTGCGATAGACGGAGGCGAAACGCACATAGGCGACCTTATCGAGGCTCGAGAGCGCCTGCATGATCAGTTCGCCTATCACGTTCGAAGGGATTTCGTTTTCGCCCATGCTCTCAAGGCGACGCACGATGCCCGTCACCATGCGGTCGATCCGCTCGGGCTCGACGGGACGCTTGCGCAACGCATGCGACAGCGAGCGCTCGAGCTTGTCACGCTCGAACGGCTCACGCCGTCCGGATTTCTTGACGACGATCAGCTCGCGCAACTGCACGCGTTCGAAGGTCGTGAAGCGTCCGCCGCAGGCCGGACAATGGCGCCGCCGTCGGATGGCGGAATTGTCTTCGCTTGGGCGGCTGTCTTTGACTTGGCTGTCGTCGTGTCCGCAAAACGGGCAGCGCATGGCCCCTTCTTCTCCTGACTACGAATAAATCGGAAAACGTCTGCACAGCTCGGCAACACGCGCGCCCACGGCCGCTTCGACCGTCGCGTCGCCGGCTTCGCCCGCCCTGGCCACTGCTTCGACCACTTCGACGATCCACTTGCCGATCTCGCGGAACTCGCCGGGACCGAAACCGCGCGTCGTGCCGGCAGGTGTGCCCAGACGAATGCCCGACGTGATCGCGGGCTTCTCCGTATCGAACGGGATGGCGTTCTTGTTGGTGGTGATGTGCGCGCGATCGAGCGCTTTCTCGGCGGCCCGGCCCGTCGCTTTCTTGGGCCTGAGATCAACCAGCATCAGATGCGTATCCGTGCCGCCCGACACGATGTCGAGGCCCTGCGCATGCAGCGTCTCGGCGAGCGCCTTCGCGTTCTCGACGATGGCGCGGGCGTAAAGCTTGAACTCCGGCTTCAAGGCTTCGCCGAAGGCGACGGCCTTGGCGGCGATCACGTGCATCAGCGGTCCGCCCTGCAGGCCCGGGAACACGGCCGAGTTGATCTTCTTTCCGAGCTCGGCATCGCGCGAGAGGATCATGCCGCCGCGCGGTCCGCGCAGCGTCTTGTGCGTGGTCGTCGTCACGACGTGGGCGTGCTCGAGCGGATTGGGATGCACGCCGCCCGCGACAAGGCCCGCGAAGTGCGCCATGTCCACCATGAACAGCGCGCCGACGGAGTCGGCGATCTCGCGGAATCGCTTGAAGTCGATGAAGCGGGCATAGGCCGAGCCGCCGGCGATGATGAGCTTGGGCTTGTTGGCCTTCGCCAGATGCTCCACCTCGTCCATGTCGATGCGGTGATCCTGGCGCCGGACCGTATAGGGGATCGGCTTGAACCACTTGCCGGACTGGTTGACGGGCGAGCCGTGGGTGAGGTGGCCGCCGGCGTCGAGGCTCAGGCCCATGAAGCTGTCGCCCGGCTGGAGGAGCGCAAAGAACACGGCCTGGTTCGCCTGGGCGCCGGAATGGGGCTGGACGTTGGCGAAGCTGCAATCGAAGAGGCGCTTGGCCCGGTCGATGGCGAGATCCTCCGCCACGTCCACGTATTCGCAGCCGCCATAGTAGCGGCGGTTGGGGTAGCCCTCGGCGTATTTGTTGGTCAGGACCGATCCCTGCGCCTCCAGGACGGCCTTGGAGACGATGTTCTCGGAGGCGATCAACTCGATGTTGTCCCGCTGGCGGCGGAGCTCCTGTTTGATCGCCGTGGCGACCTCAGGGTCGGCATCCGCCAGGCCCTTGGTGAAGAAATGCGCGTTCCGCGCCTCTGCTGCGCCCGAAATGGCCGCCATAGCACTGCCTCGCCGAGAAAGACCAGGCGCTACCGGCACGACACCGGAAGCACCTATCGCGGTCGTAGGCGTAGCGCTTTACCAAATCTTGCGCCAGACCCTGAAGCGCGAAGGTGCCTTGCGACGGCGCGCCGCGCTATGCGCTTGAATGCTGTTGTTCACCATCTCTCCGCATAGGCCTATGCAAATTTGTTCGTAATGCCGTTATTTATGCAGAAATGTAAGTATTCGCGAAAAGATCGAGAGTAACGAGCGGCGCCAGTTCTCATATCTTACAATGCTAGCGCAACGCGATTTGCCTATCCAGTACTCTCATCGCCCGGAACGCAAAGAGACAGGCGTTAAATATTAGACACATATGTGCCACACCACAAAAATAAGAGACCAATTCGCATTGCATTCGCCGCTAGACTGGGTGATATAGAATCAATGCTAGTTTCCACCACCTTGCGAGTTCCAGAGGCGCGTATGAGCAATCTGAGTGATAACCACGGCGGCAAAGCCGACGATCTTCTCAAGTTCGCAAGCGAGATCGTTGCCGCCTATGTCAGCAACAACCCAATTCCCGTTTCCGAAATTCCCGCGATGATCAAAAGCGTGCACGCGACACTTGGCGGTTTGGCCGGCGGCGGGGCAGCAGAGACACCGACGGCGCTGAAACCCGCCGTCACCGTGAAGAAATCTGTGACGCCCGAATACATCATCTGTCTTGAAGACGGCAAAAAGCTAAAAATGCTGAAGCGTTATTTGCGCTCGCGTTACGATCTCACGCCCGAAGAGTACCGGGCCAAATGGGGCCTTCCGGCCGACTATCCGATGGTCGCGCCCAACTATGCGGCGCAGCGTTCGGAGTTCGCAAAGAAGATCGGCCTCGGCAGAAGCGCGCCCGCAACCAAGAGCCGGCGCCGCAGCTGAGCGACACTGCAAGAGAAGACCGAAAGGCGCGGGCCTAGCTCGCGCCTTTTTCTTTGCCCATCACATAGGCGAGCTTGCGGACGACTGCGGCTTCGAGCACGGATCTGGGCGCGGTGGCGGGACCGACAATGGAGACTTCCGTACCCGTGGGGACATGGATGGCCGTCGCCCGGGCGGCATTTCCAAGAATGACGAATTCGATCAGGACTTCCTCGCCCTGGTCTGGACTCGCCTTCTCCCCCGCCATGGTGCCTCAGGCGGCGCGCTTCAGGTGATGGGCCGTCCAGACCGCATCGAGGGCCCGGACCAGCTCGTCCATCATCGCGTCCGTGTGGAGCGGCGACGGCGTGAAGCGGAGGCGCTCGGTCCCGCGCGGCACCGTCGGGAAATTGATCGGCTGGACGTAGATGCCGTGGTCTTTCAGGAGGGTGTCCGAAACCTGCTTGCACAAGGCCGCATCGCCCACAAAGACGGGCACGACATGGCTGGGCGATTTCATGACGGGAAGGCCCGCTTCGGCCAGGAGCCGCTTCAGGCGCGCGGCGCGCTCCTGCAGCTTCGCCCGCTCCACGTCGCTTTCCTTCAGATGGCGCACGCTGGCGAGCACACCTGCCGTCAGCACCGGAGGCAGCGACGTCGTGAAGATGAAGCCGGGCGCGAAGGAGCGGATGCAGTCGACGATCTCGGTGCTCGCCGCAATATAGCCGCCCATCACGCCGAACGCTTTGGCGAGCGTGCCTTCGACGATGTCGATGCGATGCATGGCGCCGTCGCGCGCGGCGACGCCGGCGCCGCGCGGACCATAAAGGCCCACGCCGTGGACTTCGTCGAGATACGTCAAAGCCCCATATTTCTGGGCCAAATCGCAGATCCGCTCGATCGGGCCGAAATCGCCGTCCATGGAATAGACGGATTCGAAGGCGATCAGCTTCGGCGCGTCGGGACTGGCGGCGCGCAGCTGGCTTTCGAGATCGACAAGATCGTTGTGCTTGAAGACGCGCTTTTCGACGCCGCCGTGGCGGATGCCTTCGATCATCGAGGCATGATTGAGTTCGTCGGAGAAGACGATCAAGCCCGGCAGAAGCTTGCCCAGCGTGGCCAGCGTCGCATCGTTGGAGACAAAGCCCGAGGTGAAGAGCAGGGCCGTTTCCTTACCGTGCAAATCGGCGAGTTCGGCCTCCAGTTCGACATGGAAATGCGTGGTGCCGGAGATGTTCCGCGTGCCACCCGAACCGCCGCCGGCAGCATCGATCGCGGCGTGCATAGCGGCCAATACCTTCGGATGCTGGCTCATGCCGAGATAGTCGTTGCTGCACCACACCGTGATGGGCCGGGGCGTGCCGGCGCCGTGATAGTCCGCGCGGGGATAGTCGCCCCGGCGGCGGACGATGTCCGTGAACACGCGATAGCGGCCTTCACGCCTCAACCCGAGGAGTGCCTCGCGAAACCGGTTTACATAGGAATAGCCCATACTAATCGCTCGCCCTTCACGCCGCCTTTGGCGCCATAACTATAGCATAACGCGCTCCAACGCAGCGTCCTTGCGGCAAGTCAGTCATGCGGCCTGCGACAGGCTGGCGCGGATCAGGCCGCCAACGTCACAACCGCGTTTACCGCCATGGCGATCAGAACCGTATTGAATAAAAACCAGACGACGCCGTGTCCGAGCGTCGCCCGCTCCATCCGGACGCCCGCAACCTGTACGTCGGAAACCTGCGCCGTCATACCGACGACAAAGGCGGGGTAGAAGAAGTCCCACGCCGCCGGTTCCCGGCCGCCCCGGAAACTGTAGGGGCCGCCCGCAAGCCTTCGCCATGGCCGCCGGCACGATCAGGAGGACCAGGAATATACCCTCGGCTTCGATTGCGGCCCGCGCCTTCAGCTCCCCGCAGGCTTCGCACGAGAGGAACGTGATCAGACAAAGATAGACGACGAAGAAGGTGTCGCTCGCCGCGATCAGGCGAAACGGCCAGCTGAAACCGGCCGTGAAGACGAACGATACGAGTCCGAAGACGAGCGTCGCATAGAAGCGCAGATGATGCTTCAGATGGGCAAGGGTCGCGGCGTAGAGGACGCCCTCCGCGTGGGAACGGAGAGCATTCCTCGCACGAGTCGGCAAGACGCCGGAAGCTTCAGAGCTGGAAGCGAACCTGGTCGATCCAGAAACGCTCGAGGCGGCGCAGGCTGACGTTGGTTCCGTCGAGATCCTGACCCGCGACGTTGCCGACGGCTTCAAGCGAGCCCAGATGACGATCGAAGAGCTGACGCAGCATGTCGCGCACGGCTTCGCCCTTGCGCGTCAGGCGGACCAGCACCGAGCGTCTGTCAACTTCGGAGCGTTCGTGATGGATGTACCCACTCTCGACAAGCTTCTTGAGATTGTACGAGACGTTCGAACCCAGATAGTGTCCGCGCGTGCGAAGCTCGCCCGCCGTCAGTTCCTGGTCGCCGACGTTGAACAGGAGCAGCGCTTGCACGCTGTTGATCTCGCGTTCGTCGCGACGGTCCAGCTCGTCCTTGATCACGTCCAGCAGCTGGCGATGCAGCCGCTCGATCAGCGAGAGCGTGTCGAGATAATGTCTGCGAAGGGGTTGCGCGCCTTGAAGCGGTTGCGCACCTTCGAGCGCCGCAGATGCCTGCGGCTTGGCCAATGCTGTCATCATCTTCCCCCCGAATTTTGCTTCGGGGCCCACCTTTTGTATTTGTGGGAAGATTAGTCGACAGGTCTTAAGAGGCCGTAAATTTTGCCGGACCGGCGTTATTCAAGGCTCGCCCCGTAACATCTTGATGATACCGGAAAAGTCCAAGTTTTCCCGACCCTGGGCCGCGAAAAGAGCGTAAAGCTGGGTGGCTTCCGCACCCAAAGGCGTGGGCGCACCGGACGATTGCGCAGCCGCCTGCGAGAGCTTCAGGTCCTTCAGCATCAGGGCCGCCGCAAAGCCGCCCGCATAGCCGCGATTGGCGGGCGATGTGGGAACGGGACCGGGCACCGGACAATAAGTCGTCAGCGACCAGCATTGTCCCGACGACGTCGATGCGATCTCGAAAAGCTTTTGCGGATCCAGCCCGAGTTTTTCCGCGAGCACAAACGCCTCGCACGTTCCGATCATAGAGATCGCGAGCAACATGTTGTTGCAGATCTTGGCCGCCTGCCCCGCACCCGGTCCGCCGGCCAGCACGACGCGCTTGCCCATGTTCTCGAGGATCGGACGCGCGCGCGCGAAAGAATCTTCGAGTCCGCCGCACATGAAGGTCAGCGTGCCCGCTTCCGCGCCGCCCGTGCCGCCCGACACCGGCGCATCGATGAACTGAAAGCCCGCTTTCTCTGCACCCGCATGCACGGCTTTCGCAGAGTCGACATCGATGGTCGAGCAGTCGATCAGCAGCGCTTCCTTCTTCGCATGCGCGAGCACACCGTCGTCCAGATAGACCGCGCGCACATGATGGCCTGCGGGCAGCATGGTGATGACGCAATCCGCATCGGCGACAGCCAGATTCGCTGTTTCCGCGCGCGTGGCACCCGCCAACACGACCTGCTCCACGGCCCCGATGCTGAGATCGAAGACAGTGACGGCATGACCGGCCTTCAGAAGGTTGCGCGCCATGGGCCCGCCCATATTGCCGACGCCGATGAACGCGATGTTCGTCATAGTTTCAGCTCCCTGTCTCCCAACGGCGCGAAATAGGCGTCGATGTCCTTATCGGATACGTCTTCGAGGCGCGCCGGTTGCCATTTGGGCGACTGATCCTTGTCGATGATCGTGGCGCGCACGCCTTCGTAGAAATCCTTGCCCGCCACCACGCGATTGACCAGGCGGTATTCCATGCGCATGCAATCGTCGAAATCGAGTTTTTTGCCTTCGCGGATTTGGCGGAACGCGATCTTGGTCGCCGTCGGCGATTTCGAACGGATGGTCTTGGCGGTTTCGGCGGCCCATTGCGTGCCGTGAGAGTCCAGTGAAGCCAATATGGCCTCCACGGTCGTCCCCGAAAACACCTCATCAATCCAGGCGCGTTGGACATCAAGCGGCGCTCTACCCTCGATGCGACCGTAAGGGGAGAATTCTTCTTCGGGCGGTCGCCCGATCTCCAAACAATCGATAAGCACCGTGCTCCGTCCCGGCGGAACAACATGCGTCGCAACGCCGGCATAAAGACAATCGGCTGCTTTCAGGCGCGTGCCGGTCAGAGCGAGATACATGCCGATCTCGCCCGGCGTCCTCGGAAGAAAATAGCTACCGCCCACGTCGGGAAAAAGCCCGATGCCGGTCTCCGGCATCGCGAAGGTGATGGTCTCTTCGGCGACGCGATAGCGGCCATGCACCGACACGCCGACCCCACCGCCCATGACGATTCCATGAATCATCGCGATATAAGGCTTCGGATAGTGCTTGATGGTCGCGTTGAGAATGTATTCGTCGCGATAGAAATCGAGCACATAAGGCGTGCCCGCTTTTCCGGACTCGTAAAGCGCGCGGATATCGCCACCGGCGCAAAAGGCGCGGTCGCCGGCGCCACGGACAACGACGCTGTCGATGGAGGGATCGTCTGCCCACATATCGAGCTGCGCCTTCATCCTGAGGCACATGTCGTGCGTCAGCGCATTGAGCGCCTTCGGGCGATTGAGCGTGATGAGCCCAACGGAGCCGCGCCGTTCGAACAGGACTTCCGCTTCGCTCATTGCCGCGACATCTCCCGCGCAATGATCACCCGCATGATCTCGTTGGTGCCTTCGAGGATCTGGTGCACGCGCAGATCGCGCACGTGTCGCTCGGCTGGGAAGTCCTTCAGATAGCCGTAGCCGCCATGGAGCTGCAGCGCATCATTGGCGATCTTGAAGCCGGTGTCGGTCGCGAAACGCTTTGCCATGGCACACAGCATCGTCGCGCGCGGAAGCTTCTTGTCGAGCGCATCGGCGGCTCTGCGGATCATCAGCCGCGAGGCTTCGAGTTCCGTCGCCATGTCGGCGAGCTTGAATTGCGACGCCTGGAAATCCGCAATCGCCCGGCCGAACTGCTTGCGGTCGCGCGCATAGGCCTCGGCCTCTCCGAGCGCTGCGCGCGCCGTCCCCACGGAACACGCGCCGATGTTGATGCGTCCGCCGTCGAGACCCATCATGGCGATGCGGAACCCCTCGCCTTCGGCGCCGATGCGATTGGCGACGGGCACACGGCAATCTTCGAAGATCACCTGCGCCGTGGGCTGGCTGTTCCAGCCCATCTTCCGTTCTTTCTTGCCGAAGGAGAGCCCTTTTGTGCCTTTCTCGACGACGAGACAGGAAACGCCTTTCGGCCCCTCCTCGCCCGTCCTGACCATGCACACGTAGACGTCGGAAACGCCCGCACCCGAGATGAAAGCCTTCGAGCCGTTGAGGACGTAGTGATCGCCGTCTTTCACGGCACGCGTCTTGAGGTTCGCGGCATCGGAGCCCGCGCCGGGCTCGGTGAGGCAATAGCTCGCGATCTTCTCCATGGTCGTCAGTTTCGGCAGGAAGCGTTTGCGCTCCTCCTCGCCGCCGAAGCGGTCGATCATCCAGGACGCCATGTTGTGGATCGAAATGAAGGCGGCGGTCGACGTGCAGCCCGCAGACAGTTCTTCGAAGATGATCGCCGCGTCAAGACGGGACATGTCCGAACCGCCGACGTCTCCTTTTACATAAATGCTCGCGAAGCCGAGTGCCGCCGCCTCGCGCAGGACGTCCACAGGGAAGTGCTCGTTCGCGTCCCACTCCGCGGCATGCGGCGCCAGACGTTCGGCGGCGAAGCGGCGTGCGGCCTCCTCGACGGCTCGTTGATCTTCCGTAAGCTCGAAATCCATCTGGGCGGCCCTGTGCTTGCTCCGTCAGAGCCGAATGGTTAGACCGATGCGAGCGAAAGAGGAATGCCCTATGCGAGCCATGTCCGCTTTTCCCGCGCTCCGGATGCGCCGGCTGCGCCGCGCCGACTGGACGAGGCGGCTTGTCGCGGAATCCACGCTCTCCCCCTCGGACTTCATCTGGCCGCTGTTCGTGGTCGACGGGCAAAAGAAACGCGAGCCGGTGGCATCGATGCCGGGCGTCGACCGGCTGTCGGTCGACCTGATCGCGGCGGCGGCCGAGGAAGCGGCGAGGCTCAACATTCCGGTTGTCGCGCTCTTCCCGTACACCGATCCCGCGCTCAAGACGCCCGACGGGCGCGAGGCGACCAATCCCACCAATCTCGTGTGCAGCGCCGTGCGCGAGATCAAGCGCGCCGTCCCAGAGCTCGGTGTCCTGTGCGACGTGGCGCTCGATCCCTACACGAGCCACGGCCATGACGGCGTGCTGGTCGACGGTTATGTCGCCAATGACGAGACGGTGGACATCCTCACGCGCCAGGCGCTCGTCCAGGCGGAAGCCGGCTGCGATATCATCGCGCCATCCGACATGATGGACGGACGCGTCGGCGCCATCCGCACGGCGCTCGAAGCGAGCGGCTTCAAGAACACGCTCATCATGGCGTATGCGGCGAAATACGCGTCGGTGTTCTACGGTCCCTTTCGCGATGCGCTGGGCTCCGCCAAGGCGCTTACCGGCGACAAGCGCACCTATCAGATGGATCCCGCCAACAGCGACGAAGCCATCCGCGAAGTGGCGCTCGATCTCGCCGAAGGCGCCGACATGGTGATGGTGAAGCCGGGCATGCCCTATCTCGACCTCCTGCGCCGCGTGAAGGACACGTTCCAGGTACCGACGTTCGCTTATCAGGTCTCGGGCGAGTATTCGATGCTGATGGCCGCCATCGAACGCGGCTGGCTCGACCGCGACCGTGCGATCCTGGAAAGCCTTATCGGCTTCAAGCGCGCCGGCGCTGCAGGCGTGCTCACCTATTTTGCGCGCGACGCCGCAAAGCTGCTGAAGTCAGGCTGACCTTCCGTTGCGCCACGGACACAAGAATATGTGATCATATTGCGCGGCGCTCACGCGGAGTTGTGTTTGCGCTGCACCGGGATTGCCCGCAGACTCGCAGCGCCGAACAAACCAGGGTCTCAACATGCGCCGTGTACTTTTCGCCGCCGTCGCCGGGTCGTCTTTTTTTGCAGCCGCGCTCGCTTTCGCGGACGATGCAAAGTCCGTCCCGCCGACGCCCGTTGTGGCGACGGACAACGCCGACAAGCTCATCTGCAAGCCGGTCACCCATGAAGGCCAATTGGTCGGCCGGTCGTGCCGGACGCAGAAGGAATGGGACCGGACGCGGTTCCACGAGCAGCAACTGCTGCGCGAGATTCAGCAACAGGGCCTCTTCAACACGCAGTGATTTTGACTCTCCATGGTCGGTATGCGGTCATGGTGAGAGCGGACCTATTTCTGCGGCAGGCTGAAAAGGCTGCGCAGGAGGATTTCCGCGCGCGACGGCAACACGTCGAGGCCCGAGCGCCGCTGGCCGAGGTCGATGACGTCTTCCAGCACCAGCATGGCGAGGCCGTGTACGGCCGCCCACACCGCCAGCCCCAATGCCGTGTCGCCCAGCGCGGTGCCGATCTCGTTGCCGATGCTGTCCGCCGCGCTTCCGAGCTGCGGAAATGAATCGCGATTGGGCAATTGCGCGCCAAACATCAGCCGCGCGAGCGCGGGCCTGCGCGCCACGAAACGCATATAGGCGCCGCCGATATCCGACACGCGATCGGCGACGAGCCCCGGTCCCGTTCCGGCGGCGACGATTTCTTCCCGAAGCTCTGTGAAGCCCTCCATCGCAAGCTCGACGAGAAGCGCCTCGTGGTTGGGGAAATGGCGGTACGGCGCGGCATGGCTGACGCCCGCCTTCCTTGCCACGGCGCGCAAAGTGAGCGCGCCAAGCCCCTCCTCTTCCAGAATATTCCGCGCCGCCTGGCGCAAGGCGTTGCGCAGGTCGCCGTGGTGATAGCTGCGTATGCGAACATTCTCGTTCACGGCTTTCCTCTCAGCTTTTCCATGCGTGCGAAGAGGCTCGACGTATCCCAGCGCCGCCCACCCATCGCTTCGACTTCTGCGTAGAACTGATCGACGAGCGCCGTCACCGGCAGCGACAGCCCGGCCTGCCGCGCCTCGTCGAGACAAATCGCGAGATCCTTGCGCATCCATTCGACGGCAAAGCCGTGATCGAATTGGTCCGCGAGCATCGTCTTGTAGCGGTTCTCCATCTGCCAGGATTGCGCCGCACCCTTCGAGATCACTTCGACAACCAGCGCGGGATCGAGTCCGGCCCCGCGCGCGAAGCTCAGGCCTTCGGAGAGTCCCTGCACGACGCCCGCGATGCAGATCTGATTGACCATCTTGGTGAGCTGTCCGGCGCCCGCGTCGCCCATCCTGCGGCATTGTTTGGCGTAAGCCGCCATCACCGGCTCGGCCTTGGCATAGCCGGCCTCGCGACCGCCGCACATGATCGTCAATTGACCGTTCTTTGCGCCCTGTTCGCCGCCGGAAACCGGCGCGTCCACAAAACCCAGCCCCATCGCAACCGCCGCGTCGGCAAGTGCGCGCGCGAGGCCGGCGGACGCCGTCGTATGATCGACGAACACGGCGCCCTTGTTCATCGCCTGAAAGGCCCCGTCGGGCCCGCGCGTCACGGCTTCGACGTCGGCATCGCGCCCAACGCAGGCGAAAACGAATTCCGCGTCGCGTGCGGCATCCGCCGGTGACGGACAGGCGCGGTTGCCGTATTCCTTGACCCATTGCCCGGCGCGCGCGGACGTGCGGTTGAAAACCGACACGGCGTGGCCGGCACGGGCGAGATGACCGGCCATGGGATAGCCCATAACGCCCAGCCCGATGAATGCTACGCGTGCCATTGCAACAAACTCCTCAAGAAAACCGCGGGCATGCCTACTCCATCACCTCGATGTCCTGCGGCTTGGGCAGCGCCGCAGGCCGCCGCATCAGGAAGATCACGACCAAAGCCGGAAGACTTATGAAAAACATGAAGAGGAAATCCTGCGAATACGCGATCACCTCCGCGTTCCGGTTGATGACCTGATCCAAAGCGGCGACTCCGAATGGAATTTGCGGATTCCACATCATGTTGGGCGCATTCTGCGACAGCATTCGGTTGAACGGCGTCGCGTGTTCGGCCAATTGCGCGTGCACGGTCTGGATGGCGTCCGCAAGGAAGGTCGAAGTAACGGAGACGCCGATGGCGCTGCCGAGATTGCGCATCAGGTTGATGACGGCCGATCCGTCGGTGCGGAAGACGGGCGACAGCGTCGCGAAAGCTACGAGGTTCATCGGCACGAACACCATGCCCATGCCGATGCCTTGAATGAACGTCGTGACCACGAGATGCCAGGTCGCGATCTCCGGCATCCACTGCGACATCTCCCACATCGACCACAACAGAATGCAGGTGCCTGCCCCCATGATCAGGCGCGGATCCATGCGCATGGCCAGGCGCCCGACGATCGCCATCGTGAGCATGGTGCCGACGCCGCGCGGCGCCATCAGCCAACCGGTTTCGCGCACGGAATATCCGCCGAGCGATTGCAGATAGGGCGGCAGCAAGGCCGAGCTCGCCAGCATCACGAGACCGACCTGAAACATCAGAAACAGCGACGAAACGAAGCTGACGTCCTTGAATATCTCGCGCGGAATGAACGTGCTTTTCGCGAGCACGATGTGAACGACAAACAGATAGATCCCGAGGCCGGCGAGCACGGCTTCGATGACGATCTCCGAAGACCCGAACCAGTCCTGCGATGTGCCGCGGTCGAGCATCAGTTGCAGCGCGCCGATGCCGACGGCGAGCACGGCGAATCCCGTCCAGTCGAATTTCAGCGTCGAGTCGCGATGCGTGTCGCGAAAAAACAATGCGATGCCGGTCACGGCGGCGACTCCGAACGGCAGGTTCACGAAGAACACCCAGCGCCAGTCGTAGACGTCGGTCAGATAGCCGCCGAGCGTCGGGCCCAGGATCGGTCCAACCATCACGCCCATGCCCCAGATTGCCATGACTGAGCCGCGCTTCTCGATCGGGTATAGATCGAGCATGATCGATTGCGACAGCGGCGACAGCGCTGCGCCGAAGGCGCCCTGCAGCAGGCGAAAGATCACCATCTGATCGAGCGTCTGCGCAAAGCCGCACATCATCGACGTCACGGTAAAACCAGTGAGGCTCACGATGGCGAAGTTCTTCCGGCCGAAACGCGAGGCGATCCAGCCGACGGGCGCCGTCATGATGGCAGCCGCCACGATGTACGACGTCAGCACCCACGTGATCTGGTCCTGCGACGCCGCCAGCGAGCCCTTCATGTAAGGCAGCGCCACGTTGGCAATCGTGGAGTCGAGCGCCTGCATCAACGTGCCCGCCATCGAGCAGAGCATGATGATACGCAGCTCGAACTTGGTCTCGTAGGCTTCGTGGGAAAGTCCCAGGGCCCGGCTCATGGCTGTAGCCCCGGTTGTGCTGGAGGCTCCATTGGCGTCAACGCCCGCCGAAGAGCAGCCGATACCAGCGGCGATGTCCCGTATCGATCGTGACGTAGGTGCTCATGCCGGCACGCAACGGCGGATCGCCGGCCTTCGTCTTGAGCTTGATGCGCACGGTGACGCGCTGCGTGATCTTCACCCAGTTGCCGCTGGCATTTTCCGACGGCAGCACGGAAAACGCCGATCCCGTCGCGGGGCTGATCGAGTCCACCCAGCCCTGCCAAGTGCGGTCGGGATAGGTGTCGACGGTCACTTCGACCGGATCGCCGCGGCGCACATGCGTGAGATCGGTCTCCTTCATGTTCGCTTCAACCCAGGTGTTGTTGTCCGCCACCAGGCCGACCGCGCTCGTCGTCGAGAATGACGATAGTGCGGAGATCACCAGCGTGCCCGGCTGCAGCGAATCCACTTCCGTGACCGTGCCATCGAACGGCGCGCGCACGACCGAGTGGTCGAGCTGGCGTTGCTGCTCGTCGACGGCGGCCTGCGCGGCCTTGTATTGCGGCAGGGACTCGATCGGCAGCATAAGGCTGCCGCCCAATTTTGCGAGCTGAACATCCGCGGTCTCCTTGAGCGAGCCCAGCGTGTTCAGCGCGTTCTGGTAGGTGAAGCGCGCCTGGTCGGCGGTCATCTGCGAAATGCTGTTGGATTTCAGCAGCGCGTCGTAACGCTGGCTCGTCAGTTGATCGAGCCTGACCGTCGCTGCCTGGGCCGCGATGTCGCGCAGCATGCGCTGATAATCGTCGCGCATGGAAACAATCGTGAGCCTGGTGTTGTTGAGGTTCGCCTTCGCATTATCGAGCGCGATCTGAAACTGCAGCGGATCGATGCGGAACAACACCTGCCCCGCCTTTACGTGCTGGCCTTCCTTCACGTTGACGGACACTACGAGACCCGAAACGTCGGTCGACACCATCAGCTGGCCGGCATGCACGTAAGAATCGTCCGTTCCGACGTAGCGTCCGCCGATGAGATAAAGGACAAGCGAAACCGCGGCGACGAGCGCAATGCCGCCGATCATCAGAAAGCGGCGCAGGAATCCGATATCCGTGCGCAGCCTGTCCCACGTCTCATGGAACGGGCGCGAGCCGCGGGGAAGTGTGCCCGCATAGGCGGAGGCTGTATCGGTTTGCATCGCTGACATGGTTCTAGTCCCCCGCCGCGAGCCGCGGCACGTCCGCCGGCTCCGCTGTGAGATTGTTCTTGATAAGCAGAAGTGCGTCGGCGAGTTGATCGCGTACGGCGCCTTCCATGCCGCTCAGAATTACTTCGGTAAGCTCCTCGCGGTAACGTGCAATTTCGTCGAGGATGGGTTGCGCTGCGGGCAACAGATGCAGCCGGCGGATGCGTCTGTCGGCCGGGTCGGCCCGGCGTTCCACCAGTCCGCGCATTTCCAGGCGATCGATCAGGCGGCCAACCGTGATGGGCTCGACTTCGCAGATGGCCGCCATCTCGTTTTGCGAGAGCCCCGGCTGGCGCGACAGCCGCGCCAGGATCACCCACTGGGCGCGCGTCATACCGTAGGCGCGCGCGCGCTGATCGAAGCGGGTGCGCGTGAGGCGGGCCACGTCGTTCAAGAGTATCAGGGGATCGCGTTCAAGTGATCGTATAGGCGATTGCATCGCAGCATCCTGTAAGCGGGGATAACATAAGCAGCGTTATATTAAGCCGCAAGATGTTAAGCACCGATGTAGATACTGCCAAGATCCGTACTTATTACCTGTTTTTCAGCCGCTTACGAGAAACCGGACGTCGCCGTGTGGCAGGCGCATGGGAGTCGAGCCTTTTTTCGAGGGTATCCAGTTCCCTCTGAACGGCAGCTGCCGAAGCCCGCTCGAGCTGGCGGTAACTGGCTATGATGAGGCGCCCCAGTTCGGTCAGCGCGCTGCCACCGCCCCGCGCGCCACCCCTCTGCGTTGCAATGACCGGTTGCCCAAACATCGCCTCAACGGACTTCAGAAGCAGCCAAGCTTGCCGGAAGCTCATCCCGGCGGCCTCGGCCGCATTGCGAATCGACCCCGTCTTTTCGATCTCCTCCAGTAACCTTACTTTTCCGGGGCCGAGTGACGCGCCTGTCTCAAAATCCACGCGAATTGTTAGTCTGGCCATGACCTTAGCGTGATCCAATTGAATTGGGGCGTCCAGCGGCCGATTGTTTTTTCGTGCGTCGGCGATGTCACTTTGGTAAATTAGCGGTGCCTCAAAGCCACAACCGCCGCGCGTCACGCGTCTGACACAAATAGTTTTCTTAACTGACACGGCTGGGGGTTACGACCGCTCTGCCTCGATACGAGCATCGAGGGGCTGAGGTCGCAGGCTTTGCGGCTGTTCAACGCTCGCGAGCGGGGAAGAACAAAATGAATTTCAAAGCTTTACTGCTGGGCACAGCAGCGTGCGCGGTGCTGGCCGGACCGGTCTTCGCGCAAGACGCCGGCACGCCGGCGGATGCGCCCAAGAAGCACCACCATCACGAGGCCGCGACGACCGGTAGCGATCGCCTTGATCGCCTCGAAAAGCTGGTCGAGCACCAGGCCCAGGAAATCCAGGACCTGAAGGCTCAAATGGGCACCAACCAGGGCTCGGGTCAGGTCTCGGCCGCGCAGTTCGAAGCGCTCCAGAACCAGGTCTACGAGACGCAGGCCGTCGTCAAGGCGGCGACCACGCCTCACGACAAGAAGCTGCACTTCAAGGGGATCACGTTCACGTTCGGCGGCTTCCTGGCGATGGAAAGCGTGTGGCGCTCCAACAACCTCGAGTCGGACATCGGCTCGCCGGGATATTCATCGATCCCGTTCCCGGGGCCCGGCGGAACGCCCGGCAACAGCGTGGATATCTATCATACGCGTGAATTCCGTTTCACGGCCCGTCAGAGCCGCGTTTCGGGCATGGCCGAGGGCGACGTCAGCCCGGACATCCATCTCACCGGTTATGGCGAGTTCGACTTCTTGGGTGCGGCCGCCAGCGCCAACTCGAAGGAGTCCAATTCTTATACGCCGCGTGTCCGCAACCTCTACGGCACCGTGGACTGGAGCGACATCGGCCTGAAACTCCTCTTCGGCCAAAGCTGGTCGCTGATGACGCTCGACGCCAAGGGAATTTCCGAACGCAGCGAACTTGCTCCGCCCACGATCGAAGCACAGTACGTCGCCGGTTTCGTGTGGACGCGCCAACCGCAGCTCCGCCTGGTCAAGCAATTTGGTGATGATCTGTGGCTCGGCGTTTCGCTTGAAAATCCGCAGACGACGATCAGCGGCAATGCTCCGAGCGGCCTTTCGATCACGACGACGAACGGCAGCAGCTTCTCGACGGCGGGCTCCAACTCGACGGCTGACGCCGAATTCAATCCCGGCATCACCTTGTCGCTGAACCAAGTCCCCGATGTGATCGGTAAAGTCGCATGGGAACCATCATTCTTCGGCGGCGCCGTCCACCTCGAAGGCGTCGGCATCGAACGCCAGTTCTACGATCGCGTCGGGACCACCGGCGCCCAGAACAGCTTCGGCAACCATAGCACCAGCGGCGGCGGCGGCGGTGTGTCGGGCTTGATCAAAGTCGTCCCCGGCCTCTTCGACGTGCAGTTCGACACGTTGTTCGGCTCTGGCATAGGGCGTTACGGCAGCGGTCAGCTTCCCGATACGACCTACAACGCGAACGGCACGCTGCATCCGATGAACGAAAACATGGAGATGGTCGGCGTCACGCTGCACGCGACAAATGCGCTCGACATCTATGTATTCGGCGGCCGCGAGCACGAAGATTCGGCCTACTTCGGAACGGCCGGCGCGGGCTACGGCAACCCCTACAACAACGTCGCCGGTTGCTCGAGCTACAACGTGACGTATGCCTGTAAGGCGAACGTCCAGAGCGTCGAACAGATCAACGTCGGCCTGTGGGACAAGCTCTACAGCGGCGATTTCGGCAGCTTCCGGTTTGGCGTGCAGTACTCCTACACGTACAACAAGGCCTTTGCTGGCGCTTACGCTGCGAGCACCGGCTCGACCGGTACGGTGGCAGGTGCAGGCGGCGAACCGCACACCAGCGACAACATGATCTTCACCAGCTTCCGTTATTATCCGTTCTGATAGACGGAGCACCTTCTGCAGGAACAGGCCCGGGACATTGTCCCGGGCCTTTTTCTTTGCGGCCTCAGGCGGTGCTGAGCGGCAGCTCGATCCGAAACGTGCTTCCCGCGCCGGGTGTGCTGTCGACGACGATCGTGCCGCCATGGGCATTGCAGATCGATTTGGCAATAGCGAGGCCTAAGCCGGATCCGGTTTCGCCGCGATCGGTCGACACGCGATAAAAGCGGTCGAATATCTTTTCGCGGTGTTCGGGCGCGACGCCGATGCCGTTGTCCGTCACCGTCAGCTGTGCGCGATTGGCGAGGCTCTTCACCTCGACCGTAATGCGCCCGCCCTCCGGCGTATATTTGATGGCATTATCGACGAGATTGACCAGCACCTGTTTGAGACGATTGCGGTCTCCCGCGACAGGCGCCGGACCGCCCTGAAGCGGTGCCAGCGTGATGTGCTTCTCGTCCGCCAGGAGACGCATCTGATCCATGGTTTCGCCAGCAAGCGCGCCGAGATCGAATTCTGCGTGCGCGTGCTTGCCCCAGAGACTGTCCATCCGCGACAGCATGGCGAGTTTCTCCACCATGTCGCTCAGCCGGTTCGCCTCGTCGAGAATATTGCCGAGCGCCGCATGCAGCTCGGGCGAATGTCTCTGCGCCGCGAGGAATTCAAGCTCGCCACGAATGATGGCAAGCGGCGTGCGTATCTCGTGCGCCGCATCGGCTGAAAACCGGTTGGCGTGTTGGTAGGCGGCATCGAGGCGATCGAGCATGCGGTTGAGCGCCAGCCCCAGCGTTTCCAGGCGGTCGCCGGTTTCGGCCAACGGAAGCCGATTGCCGGGGTCGTTGAAGCTGATGGCCTCCGCCGCATCGATCATCCGCTCGATCGGATGCAACGAGCGGCGCATCAGGACATAGCCGCCGAACGCAGCGAGGATAAGAAGAACCGGCAGACCAAAAACCAGAGACTGCGTCAGACTTTTCTGGACGCCTTGCGCGAAGACGTCGGACTGACCGGATTCGACGAGGATGCGCCGGCCCTGCGGCGTGACATAGAAATGGCGGTTGAGAAACAACGATCCCAGGCGCAACTGCGCCGCGTCGCCCTTGCCCCTCGAGCCTTGCAGGGCGCGCGCATCGACGCCCGCCGGAATGGCCGATTGATAAAGGATGCGGCCGCCCTCGGAGATGCGGATGAACCGGTCCAGCGCCTCCGGCGCGAAACGCTGCTCGATCACCCGCGCGAGCCCGGTGCGATCGTCGAGCCTCTCGATTGCCGTGACCCAGATCTCGCCGGAGCGCGCCGCCGTCTCACGGATGATGGTTTCGCGCGTATAGTGCTCGAAGGTGAGAACCGTGAACCAGGCGAAGCCCGCGCCCAGCACGAGCAGGAGCACGCAATAGAGAGTGACAAGCCAGAATGTCGGCGAACGGCTGATCACTCGGCCTCACCGGCATCGAGCGAATAACCGAGGCCGCGCACCGTGCGGATGAGCTTCGGCTCATAGCCTTCGTCGATCTTGCGGCGCAGATGGCCGATATAGACATCGACGATATTGGTCAGGCCCTCGAAAGATTGATCCCACACGCGTTCGACGATCATGGAGCGCGACAGCGCACGCCCCGCGTGCAGCGACAGATATTCGAGCAGCGAATATTCCTTGGGACTGAGATCGATGCGCTTGCCACCGCGTTTCACCTGCCGGGTGAGTCGGTTGATTTCCAGATTCGCGAATCTCAAAATCGCTTCCTGGATAGCCGGCGCGCGTCTCAACAATGCATGCACGCGCATGCTCAACTCGGCGAGCGAGAACGGTTTGGTCAGATAGTCGTCGGCGCCGGCCGAGAATCCTTCGGCCTTGCTGTCGATGTCGCTGCGCGCCGTCAGAATTAGCACCGGCATCGCGTGGCGCTCACTGCGTATCCGGCGCAGAAGCGCCGTTCCGGGAGAATCCGGAAGCTGGAGATCGAGGATCACGAGGTCGTAGTGAAACGACTTGACATGTTCTAGCGCCGCCTCGGCCGAGCCCACGCCATCGGCGAGCAGACCCTCGCCCTTCAGGCAGCGCAGCAGGATATCAAGCAGCTTGGCCTCGTCTTCGACGACAAGAACACGCATCGGGTTCGCCTTAAGGCGTTGGAACAGTTAGCGAACCGACAATAATGTCCCCGGCCCGAGCGGTCACGGAAAAATGGGGCGGCATTAACTCGCAAAAATCTGAATGGATTTTCATAATGGCCCGAAGATTTTTTCAGAACTAATCCGCTTTAGAGAGCCTGCTGCAACGCACTGACCGGCCCGGACCGCGAAACCTTCGCCCAGGGTTCCCTTTGCAGCAATTCAGGTCTGGGCGATTGCGGAGTCTTGCTGCGCTCTCTTATTAAGAAGGCGCGTCCGGAGAGCTTTTGCATGACTGCCATCGTGCGTTTGGCGTTGCGCATGCCCTACACGCCTGTCGTTCTGGCGATTCTGATCACGCTGTTCGGGGCTCTGGCCGCCGTCCGCACGCCGACCGATATCTTCCCGAACATCAAGATCCCCGTCATCGCGGTCTTGTGGACCTATGCCGGCCTGTCGCCGGACGACATGGCCGGACGCATTATCTATTATTACGAGCGCCAGCTTTCCTCGAACGTCAACGATATCGCGCACATCGAAAGCGAATCACTGACGGGCGTCGGCGTCGTGAAGATCTATTTCAGCCCGGGCGTCGATATCCGGACGGCAACGGCGCAGGTGACGTCGCTGTCGCAGACCGTGCTGAAGCAGCTGCCGCCCGGCATCACGCCGCCCCTGATCCTGAATTACAACGCGTCTACCGTCCCCATCATTCAGCTCGCGCTTTCGAGCCCGCAGCTTCCCGAATCGAAGCTTTTTGACCTCGGCCAGAATTTCATCCGTCCTGCGCTCGCGACCGTCCCCGGCACGGCGGTGCCCTCGCCTTACGGCGGCAAGGTCCGCCAGGTTCAGATCGACATCGATCCGGCCAATCTCGAGGCCAAGGGGCTCTCGGCGCAAGATGTCGAAAACGCCGTGGCGGCGCAAAACCAGATCATTCCGGCCGGCACGACGAAGATCGGGCCGTTCGAATACAACATCAGGCTGAACGACAGCCCGGAACAGCTGGAGGAGCTGAACGATCTTCCGATCAAATCGGTCAACGGCACAACGATCTACATTCGCGACGTGGGCCATGTGCGCGACGGCTATCCGCCGCAGATCAATATCGTGCGGACCAATGGGCACCGCGGCGTTCTTATGACGGTCCTCAAGGCAGGCTCTGCCTCCACGCTCGACATCATCGACGGCGTGAAGGCGCTTCTGCCGCGCTTGAAAGAAACGCTGCCGCCTTCGTTGCGCCTCGACCCCATTGCCGATCAGTCGATCTTCGTCAAAGCCGCCGTATCCGGCGTGATCAAGGAAGGCATCATCGCCGCTGCGCTGACGAGCCTGATGATTCTGCTTTTCCTAGGCAGCTGGCGCTCGACCGTCATCATCGCAACGTCTATCCCGCTTGCGATTCTTTCGTCGGTCGCGCTCCTCTCCGCGATGGGCCAGACGCTCAACATCATGACGCTCGGCGGCCTCGCGCTCGCGGTCGGCATCCTGGTCGACGACGCCACGGTGACGATTGAGAACATCAACTATCACCTCGAACGCGGGAAAACGATCCAGGCGGCAATTCTTGACGGCGCCGAACAGATCGTGACACCCGCCTTCGTCTCGCTGCTCTGCATCTGCATCGCCTTCGTGCCGATGTTCTCGCTGCCGGGTGTGTCAGGCTTTCTGTTCGCGCCGATGGCCGAAGCCGTCGTCTTCGCACTGATCTCGTCCTTCGTCCTGTCACGCACCCTCGTGCCGGTGATGGCGAACTACCTACTGGCCGAGCACGGCACGAAGCATAATATCGAGGTGATGCGGAGCCACGATTCCGAAACCGGAACCCGGCCGCCGCGCAATCCGCTTGTGCTCTTCCAGCATGCTTTCGAGCGGCGGTTCGAAAACATACGGCGTGTCTATCGGGACGTGCTGGCGCTGGCGCTAGTGAACCAGCGGATATTCGTCATCGGCTTCATGGCGGCCGTGATCGGTTCGTTCGTTCTTGTGCCCTTCCTGGGCGAAATCTTTTTTCCGGCAGTCGACTCAGGCGTCATCAGCATGCATGTCCGCGCACCGATCGGGACGCGCGTTGAAGATACCGCCGCCGAATTCGATCATATCGAGCAACGCATCCGTGCGGTTATTCCGCCCGATCAGCTTGACTCCATCGTCGACAACATCGGCCTGTATGTCAGCGGCATTAACACCGCCTATTCCAATACCGGCGGCATCGGTCCCGAAGACGGCGACGTCCTGATCACCCTCAAGGGAAGCCACGATCCGACCGCAGGCTACGTGAAGCAATTGCGCGAAGTGCTGCCGCATGCTTTCCCCGGCACAAGCTTCGCCTTCCTGCCCGCCGACATCACCAGCCAGATCCTCAACTTCGGCGCGCCCGCTCCGATCGACGTGATGATCGCGGGACCGAACCGGACGGAGAATGAAGCCTATGCGAAGTCGCTGTTGACCAAGATATCCAAGGTCTCGGGCGCCGCCGACGTCCGGCTCCAGCAATCGTCGAGCTATCCCGAGTTCGCCATCAATGTCGACCGCACGATCGCCGATCAGGTCGGCATCACCGAACGCGACGTGACGAACAGTCTGGTCGTCAACCTTGCGGGCAGCATCCAGGTGGCGCCAGCCTATTGGCTCAACCCACGCACCGGTGTCTCTTATCCGATCGTGGCGCAGACGCCCCAATACGATCTCGATTCGCTGTCGCGCATGAAGGACATCCCGATCACGAGTTCGAACACCGGGAAGGTCCTGCCATTGGGCGGTCTGAGTACATTCCACAGGGAAACAAGCGACGCGGTCGTGTCGCACTATGCGATTCAGCCATCGTACGACATTTATGCGACAACACAGGGGCGCGATCTCGGCGCCGTTGCCGCCGACATCCAGAAGGTCGTAGATGGCGCCGCTGCACAGCGTCCCAGAGGCACGCGCGTCACCATCCGCGGCCAGGTCGAGACGATGAACACGGCATTTTCCGGCCTCTTCTTCGGCCTCGCCGAGTCGATTGTGCTGATCTATCTTCTGATCGTCGTGAACTTCCAGTCTTGGACCGATCCGTTTGTGATCATCACGGCGCTTCCCGCCGCCGTCGCCGGTATCGTCTGGACGCTCTTCGTCACGGGAACACCGCTCAGCGTGCCTGCGCTCACGGGCGCCATCATGTGCATGGGCGTGGCAACGGCGAACAGCGTGCTGGTCGTCAGTTTCGCGCGGGAACAACTGGCGGCACTGGGCGATCCGGCGAAAGCCGCGTTGGAGGCCGGCTATACGCGTTTCCGCCCGGTACTGATGACGGCGCTTGCCATGATCATCGGCATGGCACCAATGGCGCTGGGTCTGGGAGAAGGCGGTGAACAGAATGCGCCATTGGGGCGCGCCGTGATCGGCGGTCTGATCGTGGCGACGTGCGCGACGCTGCTGTTTGTTCCCGTCGTCTTCGCCCTGGTGCATGGTTCGAAAGCGGATTCCCCGGTTGGCGACGCGGCCGGCCCGCTGAGAGGAGAGGCATATGCGCATTAACACCGACGGTGCCGATCCTCAGCTGCTCAGACGGCTGAAGGTCGCCGGCATTGTCGCGGGCGGACTTGCAATCGTGGTGGTCGTCGCGGGCCTGTTGAGCCGTTACCTGGTGAGCCGTGCCGTCGCGCACTGGACGGTCGAGCAGACGATACCCACGGTCAGCATCATCAAGCCGGTTGCGTCGGCCGGCTCGAACACACTCTTGTTGCCCGGCACGCTTCAGGCTTTCTACAGCGCTCCGATCTACGCGCGCGTGCCCGGCTATCTGCACATCTGGTACAAGGACATCGGTGCGCATGTGAAGAAGGGCGAAGTGCTCGGAATCATCGACACACCCGATCTCGACCAACAGATCGAACAGGCCAAAGGCGATCTCTCCAACGCGCTTGCGGCACAGGGCATTTCGCAGATCACGGCCAAGCGCTGGACAAGCCTCCTCGCACTCGATGCGGTGTCGAGACAGGAAGAGGAAGAAAAAACCAGCGACCTGCAGGCCAAGACGGCGCTCGTGACGGCTGCGAAGGCCAATCTCGACCGCCTGAACGCGCTTAAGGGTTTCGCCAAGATCACGGCGCCGTTCGACGGCGTGGTCACAAGTCGCTCCGTGGACGTCGGCGCACTGATCAATGCCGGCGCCTCGACCTCATCGCCGCTCTTCACCGTCGCCGACATTCATCAGATCCGCATCTATGTCAGCGTCCCGCAGAACTATTCGGCGGAGATCCACCCGGGGCTGACGGCATCGTTGAACCTGCCCGAATATCCGGGAAAAACCTTCGAAGCGACGCTCGATACGACGGCCAATGCGATCAGCGAGCAATCGAACGCGCTGCTCGTGGAATTCCTGGCCGACAATCCCGACGGGGTCCTCAAACCCGGCGGTTTCGCGCAAGTCTCGATTCATCTGGGCGCACCGCCCAACATCGTGTCGCTGCCCGCGAGCGCCCTGATGTTCAATCAGGACGGTCTGCAGGTGGCGACAGTTTCGGCGGGCAACCGCGTGCTCATGAAGCACGTCAAGGTCGCGAGCGATTTGGGCACCACCGTCGAGATCAACGCCGGGCTCGCCCGCACCGATCGCGTCGTCGACAACCCGCCGGATTCATTGGCAAACGGCGAGCTCGTCCATCCCCAGCAATCCGGCACGGCGGCGGCAACCAATCAATGAGATCAGGGGGGCATGTACGCGCGATACTGAGCGCGACCGCAGCGATGCTGGTCTACGGCTGCGACCTGGCGCCGGATTATAAAGTGCCGCCGACACCGGCTGTTCCCGCCATATACAAGGAGGCAGGTCCATGGACGCAGGCCACGCCCGAGGACACGCTGCCGAAAGGCGCCTGGTGGACGATCTACGGCGACAAGACGCTCGACGCCCTCGAAGCGCGACTTGAGACCGATAATCCCGATCTGGCCGCCGCGCTGGCGCGTTATGACGCCGCGCGCGCCTTCGTGGCCGAAGCGCAATCGGCCTATTTTCCGCTGGTCGGCGGAGGCGCCGATTTCACGAAGAACAAGCAGTCCGCGAACCGGCCGCTGCGCAGTGCGAACCAGCCGAACTATTATGGCGCCGATACGGTCGGTCTCTCCGTCAACTACGAGCTCGACGTCTGGGGCGCCATCCGCAACCAGGTCGAAGCCGGCGAAGCGACGGCGCAGGCGCAGGCCGCGCAATCGGAGTTCGTGCGGCTGAGCCTCCAGACGGATCTCGCCAACGCCTATTTCGATTTGCGCGAAGCCGATGCGCAGACCAACCTTCTCAACCAGACCGTCGCAGCTTACGGCCGCGCGCTCACGATGACCGAAGAGCGGCATACGGGCGGCGTCGCTTCCGGTCTCGACGTCGGCCGGGCGCAGACGCAACTTTCTGATGCGCGCGCGCAGCTGTCGCAAGCCGAAGGACAGCGCGCACTCTACGAACACGCCATCGCAAGTCTCGTCGGCGAACCGGCGACGACATTCTCCATCAAGCCGGAAACGATGACGTTCAAAGTGCCCAACGTGCCGATGGGCGTTCCGTCCACGCTGCTGCAACGCCGTCCTGATATTGCCGCGGCTGAACGCAACGTCGCTGCCGCCAACGCGCAGATCGGCGTGGCGCGGGCTGCCTTCTATCCGCAACTCACACTGCAGGCCTCGGGCGGATTCCAGAACACCGGTCAGGCCAGCCTCTTGACGGCGCCGAACCTGTTCTGGTCGGTAGGCCCGAGCCTTGCGATGACCATCTTCGATGCCGGTGCCCATCAGGCCGAACTCGACATCGCCAAGGCCGAACACAATCAGGCCGCAGACGAATATCGCGCGCAGGTCCTGCAGGCGTTCCGGGACGTGGAAGACAATCTGGCGCTGCTCAATCATCTGGCGCGCGCGGCCAAAGACGAAGCCGACGCGGTTCAAGCCGCCAATCGGACGGAAACGCTTTCCCTCGATCGCTATCAGTTGGGCGCGGTCAATTATCTCGACGTCGTCACGGCGCAGACGGCGGCGCTCAGCGCACAGCTCACCGATCTCGACATCGCGACCCAGCGCCTGCAGTCCTCGGTCCGCCTGATCAAGGCGTTGGGCGGCGGATGGTCGGTGAAAGACCTTCCTGCCGGCGACGTGCCCTACGACGTTGCCACGGCGGACAAAGACCCTACGCAAAGTAGCAAATAGCGCTCTGCGGGCACCTGTTGCCCGCCTCCCACAGACAGCCGGCTTCGCCCGTGCGGTAGCAGCCAAGCCTTGTCACAACTGCCCGACGTGATATTTGTTGGGATATCACGGTTAACTCCGGGGGCTCGATGCGCACGTACTTGCTTGGAACGGCTGCGGCTCTGGCTGTGTTCGGGTCGGCGACGGCGTGGGCCGACGACGGCGCGGCCGCTCCGCCGATTGTGAACTTGCAGGTTGCCGATGCGACCCCTGCAGGTGGCGCGGACAGCGATACACCGCTGATCGCGGCGCAGGACATGGGCGGCAGCGACGCCGGCGGCGGCGTTGTCGGCTATTTCGACAACTGGTTTCCGCGCGTCGAAGAAGCGCAAGCCAGCCAGCCGCACTGGATGACGCCGCTGGTCACCGTCACGCCGCGTCTGGAAGAAGAATACCGCTATGACCAGTACTGGGAGCAGCGCGGCAACGGTTCGGCGCTCGACATCTCCGACAGCGGCAAGGGCCTTGAGCTCATCCCGACCGAGACCAATGAAGTCCTGATAAATCCGCCGGCCTGGCAGAATAAGGAAAAGGTTGCGCATCCCATATCCGGCTGGCTCGACGATCAGTTCCTCGTGGTCAAGCAGCGCCTGTTGAGCGCCAACGAGGAGAGCGGCAACTACATCGTCACGACCTTCCTCGGCATCACCGCGCCATCGGGCAATACGAATTTCACGAATAAAGCATGGATCGTCACGCCGACATTGGCCGGTGGCATGGGCTGGGGCGATTTCGATATCCAGGCGACGACGGGTGTTGCGTTTCCATTCCGGAACCAATCCACGCTCGGCACATCAATCGCGACGAATGTCGCGTTCCAGTATCACCTGTATGAATATTTGTGGCCGGAGTTCGAGGTCAATCACACCTATTGGGCGGACGGCAACGAACGAGGCGGCAAGAACCAGGTCCTGCTCACGCCGGGCATCATCTTCGGGCGATTTGTGATCGCTGGCCGCGTCAAATTCATCGTCGGCGGCGGCTATCAGTTCGCCGTGTCCCCCAAATATGCCGACACGTCGGAACAGACGCCGGCTTACAATCGCTCTTGGATTCTAACGACGCGCGTGACGTTCTAGCCGGCGTTCAGTCGTCCGCCAGCGCGCCGTAGCGTCCGCGGAAGAAGACGAGCGGTGCGCCAGCATCGCGGCGCGCAAAACGCAGCACGCGTCCCAGGATGATTCCGTGATCGCCGCCTTCGTAGACTGCTTCGCCTGCGCATTCGAAAAACGCGAGCGCGTCGGCCAGCGCCGGTGCGCCCAGCTCCGTCGCCAGCAGCGGAATATCGTCGAGGCTGTGCGCGCCGGGCCTGGCGAGGCGCGCGGAAACTTCCACATGGGCGGTTCCCAGCACGCTGATCGTGAAGCCCTTGGCTTTCGCGAACACGGCATACCGGTCCGACTTCTTGTCGAGGCACCACAGGACCATGGGGGGCTCGAGGGATACAGACGTAAACGAATTAACCGTAATACCCATGGGGGCGCCAGCGGGCGACAGCGCCGTGATCACGGCCACGCCGGTCGGAAAGCTGCCGAGCGCCTGGCGAAACGCGCGCGTGTCAAAACTCATACCCCTGGGTCTCCTCCACCGTAAACGCTCGCTTAAGGGCGCCCGGCGCATGCTGTTCCCCAGAAACTAGGCGACGCGCACGACCGGGAAAAGCCCGGCGTACAGCACACCGCCAGGCGGGCTGGGGTCTTACAATGGCGAATGACGGCGCCATCATCATCAAGCGCATCAAAAAAGGCGGCCATGGCGGTCATCACGGCGGCGCGTGGAAGGTTGCCTACGCCGACTTCGTGACGGCGATGATGGCCTTCTTCCTTTTGATGTGGCTGATCAACACCACGACCCCCGAACAGAAACGCGGCATCGCCGATTATTTTGCGGCGCAGAGCATTTCGCAGACCTCCAGCGGCGCCGGCGGCGTGCTGGGCGGCACGGTGCTCGGCCAGGCGGCGGCCCGCGGCGGCGGTGCTGCCAGCTTCACCGCCAACAGCCCGCCCACCCCGCCCGCGACACCCACCCGCGCCAAGGACGAAGGCACGCATGCGGCGAGTTCCGCTTCCGCCTCCGGCCAGACGTCGGACTCGCAGCAGCCGAGCGACGATCACCTGTCGCGCACGGCGCCCTCCAGCAAGGACGAGCAATTCGCCAGCGCCGCGGAATCGATCCGCCAGGCGATGCAGGAGATGCCCGATATCGCGGCCCTTTCCCGGCAGGTGGTCATGGACCAGACGCCGGACGGCCTCAGGATCCAACTGGTCGATCAGGACGGCAAGCCGATGTTCGCGCCGGGCTCCGCCGAACCGCTGCCCTATACCAAGAAGCTCCTGCAGGTCATCGCCGGCATTATCGATCGCCTGCCCAACCGCATCTCCATCAGCGGCCACACCGACGCCCAGCCGGGTGACAGTGCAAACAATGTCACAAACTGGCAGCTCTCCGCCGCACGCGCGGAAGCGGCACGCGCCATCATCACGGCCGCGGGAGTCAGCAATGACAGAATTTACGAAGTTGCGGGGCGGGCCGGATCGGAACCTCTGCTCCCCGAAGATCCGGGCGCATCGGCTAACCGCCGGTTGAGCATCCTTCTCATGAAAGAAGCGCCCCCGATTCCGTCGGACCATAAACTTTAGTCCAGGATTTTGCGTTAGCCCCTATGGCGCCTGAGCCTCTCTTGGTCATAATTCTGGGAGGGTCGAGGGCATCGGGGGGTGGCTAGAATTTGACCGATCAACGAACGTCACGTCTGCCGCAGTTCTTCCTGACCCCCGGGGGGCCTTGCCCCTATCTGCCGGGCAAGACGGAGCGGAAGGTCTTTGCACGGCTCTCCGGCTCGCTGGCGCAGCCGCTCAATGAGGCGCTCACCCATTCCGGATTCCGCCGCAGCCAGATGATCGCCTACCGTCCGGCTTGCGAAGGCTGCTCGGCCTGCGTCTCCGTGCGCATCGCCGTCGATCTGTTCGAGCCGTCGCGAAGCCAGCGCCGCGTCGAAAAGCGCAACGCGACGCTTGCGCGCACGGAGGTCCCCGCGGAAGCCACACGCGAACAATTCGCGCTGCTGCGCACCTATCTCGACTCGCGCCACGCCGGCGGCGGCATGTCGGACATGGGTCTCTTCGACTATGTCGCGATGGTGGAGGAAACGCCGGTCGAGACGCACATCGTGGAATATCGCGAACGCGGCGACGGCCAGCTGATGGCGTGTGCCCTGTCGGATGTTCTGCGTGACGGGCTGTCGATGGTCTACAGCTTCTTCCATCCCGGCGAAGATGCGCGGAGTCTCGGCACCCACATGATTCTCGATCACGTCGCTGCCGCGAAAGCGCGTGGATTGCCTTACGTCTATCTTGGCTACTGGATCAACGGCAGCGACAAGATGGACTACAAATCGCGCTTCCGTCCGCTGGAAGCCCTGGGCCCGAACGGCTGGGCGCGGCTCGAGAGCTAGTGCCGCTTCGTACACATCCGTGCCAATTCCCTGGTATCAGGGAGATTATCCGGGGATTCAAAAAGCGCGTCCGCATCGCGCGTGCATTTAAGCCTGACGCCGTAGGCGCTTCCGGCGATTCCGCACAAGCGGATATGGACAGGATCAGCGAATTAGCAGCGTAACACGCGTCGGCGCAAAGCACGCGCGCCTCCAGCCGACTGCCAAGCAGACGCGAGCCGGCCAACGCGCCGTCTCGCGGCGAATTCACATTGTCAAAGAGCGGGCCGCGAGTCTGCACGCGCGCTTCGTCCCTGTGAAGAGCAACATTTCGGCGACGCATGGGATCGTTTGCTCAACGAAGCGGCAACGAACGGTTCAACTCCCTTCGCCGCCGAACCGCTTCGTCCACTCCGCCACCTGTTCGTCGGTGATCTTGGCGAAGAGAACGTCCGGCACCGGAATCTCCTGCCCCGGTTCGAACTGGTCGAGCAGCTCCAGCATCGTGCCTTCCGGCCACGGCAGCGGGTCGGGAACGACGCCGAAGGAGTCGTGAATCTTCTTGGCCGACACCGGGATGATCGGCCACGCCAGATGCGCGAAGACGTGCGCGAGGTTGAGCCCCATGCGCACGCCCACCGCCGCGCGGTCGCGATCGGTCTTGATCGCCGTCCACGGCGCCGCGCGCGTCAGATACTCGTTTCCGGCTACCCAGATGGCGCGCAGTTCGCCGACGGCTTTGCGGAATTCCATCGCTTCCAGAAAGTCGCGATACGTCTTGATGCGCGTCTCGAGCTCGGCCATCAGCGCGGCTTCTTCCGGGCCATAGGCGCCACCCGCCGGCACTTTGCCGTCGAAGCGCGCCGCGCAGAATTTCGTCACGCGGTTGACGAAGTTGCCGAGCACGTCGGCGAGGTCCTTGTTCACAACGCCCGCGAAATGCTCGAAGGTGAAGTTCGAATCCGCGCTCTCTGGCGCATTCGCCATCAGATAATAGCGCCAGTAATCCGCCGGCAGAATTTCCAGCGCCGTATCCATGAACACGCCGCGCTTCTGCGAGGTGGAGAATTTCCCACCTTCGTAATTGATCCAGTTGAAACCCTTGATTCGGTCAACGAGCTTCCACGGTTCACCCGAACCCAGGATCGTCACCGGGAAGCCGACCGTGTGGAAGGGAATGTTGTCCTTCCCCATGAACTCGTAATAGGTGACGTCCTTGGCGTCGTACCACCAGCTCTTCCAGACGTCGCCCTTGCCCGTGGCGTCGGCCCACTCCTTTGTGGCGCCGATATACTCGATCGGCGCGTCGAACCAGACGTAGAACACCTTGCCCTTGAGCTTGCCGTCGCCGATGTCGTCCGGCACGGGCACGCCCCATTCGAGATCGCGCGTGATGCCGCGGTCGTGCAGACCCTCGTCCAGCCATTTGTTGGCGATGGAGGTGACGAGCGCCGACCAGTCGTTTTTGTGGCCCGCGATCCAGGTGCGAAGCTGGTCCACGAACAGCGACTGCTTGAGGAAGAGATGTGCGCTGTCGCGGATCTCGATGTCGCTCGAACCCGAAAGCGCGGAGCGCGGATGGATGAGATCGGCCGGATCGAGGACGCGCGTGCAATTCTCGCACTGGTCGCCGCGCGCGCGCTCATAGCCGCAATGCGGGCACGTGCCGATGACATAGCGGTCCGGCAGGAAGCGCTTGTCGGCGTTGGAATAGACCTGTTTCGTCAGCCGCACTTCGAGATGGCCGTTCTTCCAGAGCGTCCGCGCGAAGGCCTGCGTCAGCTCGTGATTGGGCCGGTTGGACGAGCGGCCGAAATAATCCCATGACAGGCCGAAACGCTCGCCCACATCCTTCTGGATCGCGTGCTGCTCGGCGCAATAGGTGCGCACGTCCTGGCCGGCTTCCAGCGCCGCGAGTTCCGCAGGCGTGCCGTGCTCATCGGTGGCGCAGATATAGAGCGTCTCGCGCCCGAGCATGCGGTTGAAGCGTGCGAAGACGTCGGCCGGCAGCATCGAACCCACGAGGTTCCCCAGATGCTTGACGCCGTTGATGTAGGGCAGCGCGCTGGTGATCAATATCCGTGTCACAATCCGTCCTATGTCTTGCCAGAGCCGTTCCCGCCCCGGAGATTAGCCCCCGAGCGCGAATCCGTCCAAATTCCGTGAGAACCCGCCATGGCAGAGAAACTATTTGCGCGCAATCCGTTCGCCTTCAATATCCGGGGCAACCTGATCGCCGGGGTTCTGGCGCTGGCGCCGCTCATTGCGGTCTGGCTCGTGTTCAAGTTCCTGCTCGAGGTTCTGTTCGAAGCGGGCGAGCCGCTGGCGAAGCCGCTTGCCGACCAGATCGAGGCCTGGAACCCGAGGCTTGCGCCGCTGCTCGCCAATCCCACCGCGCACTGGCTCACCGCCGTGCTGGTCGCGCTGGCCGTGATCTATGCCATCGGATTCGTGACGTCCCGCGTCATCGGCAAAAGGCTGATCCACTATGTCGAGCAGGTGATCTTGCGCATCCCGCTGGTGGAGACGATCTATTCCGCCGTCAAGAAGCTCGTGGGCGTGATCCAGCATGCGCCGCAGGGCACGGCGCGCGTCGTGCTCGTCGAATTTCCCCATCCCGGCACGCGTGCCATCGCGCTGGTGATGCGCGTCTTCAAGGACATGAAGACCGGCGATGACCTCGCCGCCGTGCTCGTGCCGTCCGCGCCCAATCCCACGACGGGATTTCTGCTGGTGGTGCCGGCGAAAGAGCTCACGCCCACCGACCTCAGCATGGATCAGGCGATGACCATCATCGTCTCCGGCGGCGCCACCGCGCCGGATCACATCTCGTTCAAGCCTGGCTAATCCGGCTTTCCCGTCAGCGAACGGTAGGCGAAGGCGGACGGCGAATACATCAGCCCGCAGAAGACGGGCGCCAGCAGCAGACCGATCGCACCGCCGAAGGGCATAAGCCGCACGACATCCTTCATCAGCGTCGCCAGAACCGCCGCGTTCAGGAGTTGCCGGTTGTGCGCAATTTCGGGGTGATGTCTGATCTCGAAGATCAGGCCGACGATGACCGGAACGTAAACGATCATGAACAGGATCAGCTCGAGGAGCACGAGCGGCGCCACCGTGCCGATGGCGACCACGACGATGCGCCAGAAATTGCCCCTGCTGAGCTCCCAGCTGCGCCAGAGGCCGAAGCGCTTCTCGACGACGGTGACGGGAACGAGCAGATAGACGAGCCGCGCCTGCACGTAGATCAACGCGCCGATGAACGCGAGGACAACGGCCACGATCCCGCCGGCGAACCACGGCCGCAACGCCGCAAAATTAATCTGGCTGAACGCGCCGCCCGCTATGAGCGCACCGACGATGGCCGCAGCGATCCCCATGACGATGAAAGCGGCGAGCACCGCACCGTAGATGAGCGCGAGGTAGACGAGAAAAGCGCCGACCACGCGCAGCTCGTCCTTGCCCAAAAAGAAATACGCGAAATGCGGCCCGCGCGGCAGATCGAGCGCCGCCTTGGTGACGCCCACGCGAATCCAGATCGCGCCGAAGATATTCATGAGGTTGAGAAGCTGCACATGGGCGTTCATCCCGTACCATTCGGGCGGCACGGCCTGATCGTGCGGATGCCGCACGGCGTATTGGATGAAGTCTGGCAGGCTGCGGACATAGGGCGCGAAAATGAAATACTCGCTGGCCAGGATCAGCACGATGGGAAGCCAGACGACGCCGAAGATCGCGGGATAGCGCTCGAAAGTGAATTCGAAGGCGTCGCCCACGGCGCGCCCGATGGAAATCCTGCTCATGGCCCCACCCCCCGGCTTCGATCCCGTCCGATCTTCGCCCGCGATTGAAGCAGGACTGTGACAGAGGCGTCGCAAAGTGGAAATGACCCGGTTATGCGCCCTCCATACCCGGTTGCGCGGGGGCGCCCGGCAGCGTATTTCCGGAGGCGAAAGCCGGCTTAGCTCAGTTGGTAGAGCACCTGATTTGTAATCAGGGGGTCGCGGGTTCGATCCCTGCAGCCGGCACCATGCCGGGGAGGCTGTTATGGATCTCGGTTGGATGAGCGATCCCGTCGCCGCCGCCGAACGTGGTGAGAACCCGACCGTGCTCCTCCACATGCCAAGCGGCTTTGCCGTCATCGGACTCAGCCAGTTTCTTCCCGGCTATTGCCTGCTCCTGGCGAGCCCCAAAGTCGACCGTCTCGAGACGCTCGATCGAAAGGCGCGCGCCACGTTTCTGAACGATATGGGTCTCCTCGGCGAAGCCGTTGCGGAAGCCTGCTCCCCACGTCGCATGAACTATTCGATCTACGGTAACACCGACGCCTATCTCCATGCGCATGTTGTGCCGCGCTACGATTGGGAGCCGCCGGAGCGGATCAAGCGACCCATTTGGGAATATCCGG
>Ga0335074_10000222_pt1 | contig 86607 bp, 76 predicted proteins | sample Lox_Sample_23_FD_206715 | JGI IMG/M metagenome (GOLD analysis project Ga0335074, IMG submission 206715) | Soil microbial communities from Loxahatchee National Wildlife Refuge, Florida, United States - Lox_Sample_2.3 | ecosystem: Environmental > Terrestrial > Soil > Wetlands | place: USA... | reverse complement strand
GCCGACATGACCTGCATCGCCGACACGTCTAGCGTTCGATCGATTCGTCTCATGGAACGCTCCGTAGCCGCCATCTGCGACCAGTGCCGCGCGCCGCGCCACCGCGGACCAGTTTCCAGCCGCCTGCGATTTGGTCGCGCTTCTCGCGAAGCCAGTAGCCGACGCAAGTCGGGTCCGTGGGCTCGCTGCAACCGGCCGCGTCCAGCGCTGCCGCCATTGGGTTCTCGTCCGACAGCAGCGGGTCGCATCCCTTAGCCAGGTCGCTCGCGGTGAATGCCTTCTCGCGCATTTCCGCAGCGATGAGCCCGAAAGCTTCGGCCAACGGCGCCGCTTCGTCGTCCGTCTCGTCATCTTGCGTTGTCACTGGGTCCGCCATCCCTAGCCAGAGCAGCGGCTCTCTCACGAGCCGCGACCAATCTTCGAACGAGGCGAGCGGCGGCTTACCGCTCTGCGAAGCGGACGCAATATGCGCCAGTATGACCGTCAGTCCGGCCACGAGAAGCGCTGGCCGGTTGGCAGCCACATACCCGCGCAGGTCAGGTATGCGGAAGCGTCGATCGCGCAGGCTCGGAGTGTCGGCGTCGAGTCGTATGACGATGGAGCGCCGGGCAAGGTCGCCGGCCGGTGTCAGATTGTTGCCCGTCAGGAAGACGACACTACGATTGGGAACCGCAGGCGTCTCGCTCGCGCCAAGCTTGCGGTCGCTGTACGTCTCGGCTGTGATGAAGCCGCACAGAATCGGCGAGCGGACCTTCGTGCCGTTGGGCAGATTGTCGAAGCCGATTGTCCGATCCCCGGCGGAGGCGCTCGAGAACAGGCTCTTACGCATCTCTTCACCATCTACCCACGGCCGCAGCGCCGGGCCGTATCCATGAACGATGCGCGACGGCATCTCGGACACCAGCGTTTTGCCTGTACCTGGCGTCGGCGCGGTGATGACGAAAACTGGGCTCGTTCTGATCGCCGGCCGTACAATTTCAGTTAGGATATGAGCCACAAACGCGCTGCGCGCCGCGTCTGTTGCGAAGGGGAACTCTTTGAAGGGTTCGAGCAAGACGGCGAGCGCCTGCTCCGCATCGCCGCGCGTCGGGTTAGTAGGAACGATCGGAAACGCGGCGTTGGGCGCGTAGAACACGCACGAGTCGGCATCGTAACCCGGCGTCTCGCAAATCGAGCCGTCCCGCCGCACGTATGGTGACCGTGCGATGGCCTTCAACGGCCGAAACGTAGACCAATCGCCTTGACCCGCGATGTTGTGGGCTAGGTCTTTCGGACAATCTACGAGCACATGAGACTTCTCTCGGCGCCGGTACGTACGAAAGCGCGCGCGCTCATTCAATCTGCGCCGGAGATACTCTGCGGTTGCTGGAATGATGACCGCCTGCACGTCGTCACGTTGAACTGCTCCGCCGCGCTCGGGCGCAAGCTCCTTCGGTCCGCCGATCCGAACGAGTTGCCGCTCGCGCACGTACACTTCGTCGGCTAGGATTTGCTCGCACTGCGCCGCGTAGGTGTGGAGCTCGCCGCCATCCAACGATACGATTGGGCGCCCGTCTGTTCCGTCTACGATTGGAAATTCTTCAGCTCTTGCAGGGGCTCTCAGCCTATGGAAGCGCGCGTCCGTGATGGGGTTACTGCGATCGAGCTTGAAGCTCTCCCATTGGCTCTTGAGATGATCCGATCCCCAGTAGACCACCTTGCCGTTGCTGCCGATGCGCGTTGCTGTACGGCTCCACTCGTCCCACAACATCAGCCCGCTTTCCGAGCCGCGCGTGGCGAAATGGAGTGCCATGCCAACATCGCGCCACTCATCACGGTCGCAGTTCGGATCAAAGTCGGTGGGGTTGTTGAAGAGTATCGCGCGCAGTTCGTCGAGCGGAATGGTCGGCGTAGCTCCCGTGGGAGCCGGAGCGGACGGTACCGTCTCAAGCGGCTCAGCCTCTTCGCGCCAGATCGCCAGAAGAGACGCGGGAATCGGTGGCAGGTTACTCCAATGGCCTATCAGTGGTTCGGGGTAGACCCAGCGGTACGGTTGGCGCGTCAGCGGGTGCAGGCTCGGTGGCACCACGTCCAAGACCGACTTGCCTTCGCGCGTCGCGCATCTCAACTCGAGGCCGCTTCCCTTCGGCTTGACAGTTCGTAGAGGATTGCTCAGGCGATAGAGCAGCTTGGTTCGACCTGGGCGCCCTGACTCGATACGAACAGCATCGGATGCGTTGAGCAATGCGTCCAAGTCCACGCCACGCTCGAACAGCCAGGGACGCGCCAGCTCGATGTTGTCCACGTCGATCGCCGCCGTCTTGCTCTGCACGTGGAGGATGCCCGCCCCGTCCAGCCCGTCCGCGGCTTCAGCCGGAATGGGATTCTCGTTCCAACGATCCGTGGTCGATCCCTTCTGGTAACGATCCAGGGCACACAGCGCGAGGCCGTGCTCGATAAGCTCGCGGAACGACGGGGGCGCGTCGTCTGCTTCCGCGCTCATCGCCGCGTCGCGACCGTGCAGAGCGCAACGGGCGCGGGGAAGCGAGATTCAGAAACTAATCGGTAGATCGACGAGCGCGAGAGCCCGACGAGTTGTCTGACTTCGTTCAGACGCACGAATCGAAACGCGTCCTCCGGGACGACAGATGGATCGCCGCCGGATGCGACGATACAGTCTCTCTGCCACTGACGGATCGACGGCAAAGCCCACGCGACGGCGCGCGCTCGGCTGTTGACGGCCTGAGATGTCGGTTGAACCTTCTTGCCCATGTCGATTGCTCCAACTTCAAACGCCGCGTGCTTGCGATGATGGGCTTCGTTGTCGCACAAGCACGCTGACGACGCAGACAAGAGCCCAAATTGGTTTGGGCCTCCTGTCGCGCGTTGCGTTCGCGTCGAGGTGTCAGAAGGTTCGGCTAGCTTCGCCGCCGCGACTCGCTCCCCGGTTTTTCCCGTCCGGGCCTGGCGGTTTCGGTTACCAGGGGCCGGCCGCTTTTCGGCGGCTCCCGCGAATCTGCTGCTTCGCTAGGATGCAGGCTCTTTGGATCAGAAGTGATGCAACGAGCCTAATTTGATCGTAACGGACACAGCGGGATGGGTGCAACTGCGCGCAGCGTTTCGGAGGCTGAACCGCTTCGCACGTATAACATAACCCGCGCTCGCGTAGAGCCGCGGCCGAGCCTCTCAAAAGGGGGGTCCCGCCCCGGAGGGGGCTTGGCCCTCCTGTGCGCGCGGCGCTCGGACTGTGCTCAAGCCGGCGGGTTACTGCTCGGCGCGGCTGAGCCTCTCAAAGAGGGGCTCCCGCCGGCCCTCCTCCTATGCGGGGCTGCTGTACGCACGCGGGCGTTAGCTCTCGAGGGGCGGTCAACCGTCCCCCGACCTACGAGTCGGCAGCAAGCATCACTTCCCGATCTTGACGAATCGCCCATGTCGAATTCGTCGTACACAGCGCGGAGAGTACGAGCCGAGATCCCGCCGCCGACCGCCACGGCCCAACATCGGCTTCAGCCGCGTCAAGCGTGCGTGCTACGGTTACGAGGAGAAGTGAGCGCGTCAGAGAAGCGCCGGAGTAGCATCTCGTGCAGTGATCGTGAAGCGATGGCCGAGCCGACTTGGACGGCAGCGACGCTGCTGTGGGGGTATCCTTGGGGGTACGTGTACAGTGTCCGCGCGGAATCTCTTGCGGCTCAGTTGGTTAGGCACGATTTCGAGTCCAACCCGGGAGCCAATAAATCAAAGAGTTAGCCAAGCACGCGTGCCCACAACCGCCCTGCCGCGGATCTCGGTAGCAGTACCGCAGCAGTCGTGTTCTGGTTGGCAGAAGAGAGACAATGCTCGGCGCCCGTAGATGCCGGACCGTAAAGGACTCGATCCGGGCGCTGTCCCCGCCCAGGCCAATCCGCGAGCGCTGGCTAGCCTGGGGTGCGTCGCTCTTGCAGAGCGCCGCGACGAAGCGGAATTGTTCGAGTTGCGCGAAGCGTTCGGCGTTCGGGGACACCACCAATTAGGCTCGATGCTCTGTCGCCACGGGCCCGCCTACAACCGCGTGCAACGTGACGCTCGAAGCTCCGATCGGCTGAGAGCTCCCATGCTCGGGACCACCCAATCGCGTTTCCCGGCTGTTGGAAATGCAACGGGCCCTTGTCGATTCGGCTAACCGCCGCGCTCGATCAGCGCGATCCGCGAACTGTCCTCGACGCGATCGAACAGAATTACCCTGCCATCGCGTGACAGGTCGAAGTCGCGAATAACGACGTCCGGCGCGAACTCGGTGATCTGCCGCTCGGCCCCGGTACGAAGGTCCACCAGCCAGAAGTTCTTGTGGCCCACTTCGCCGCGGAGCACCACGATCGAGCGAGCGTCGGCCAGAAACGCCACACGGCGGGCTCCCCGGGTCAGAATCAAGCCGGGGATCGGGTAGGGTCTGCCGTCGGCCGCGACAGCTCGAAGCGGAAACGTCGTCCCGACGTCGGCACCCGAGTAAATCAGAAAGCGGCCATCCGGCGCCCAAACGGGATCGAGCGAGTACTCGGACACGAGCGGCGTCGGTGGGCTACCATCCAGGAAAATGTTGGTCAGGCGCGGCTCGCCGTCGCGGAGCACCGCGGAGACGATCGAACGGCCGTCGGGCGTCCAGGCCGGATTGCCGCGCAGGGCCAAAGACCGTGTCAGAGCTCGCATCCCTTTCCCGTCACTGTCCATCATGTACAGAATCGTCCGCTCGCCATCCTCAACCGTAAAGACAATGTGCCTGCCGTCCGGCGAGACCGCGGGTGTTCCCACGATGATTGAATGGGCACCGCTCCACAGCTCGCGGGTCTTGCCCTCTGCCGCCTTCCAGATACCCTGGCGCCCCTCGCGCGCCGAGACGTAAAGAAGATAATTGGGTCCCATGCGCGGTGACAGCCCCGTCGCCGAGACGAGCGACACAGGCTGAGCCACGTTCTGACCGCGGTCTGCGCCGAGGACCGGGCCGAGCGGCGCACTCCAGATACTGGAGCTCGATTCGTCCACGGTTGCTACGAGGCGCGCTCCGCTCGCGCTTGCCGCAAGCGAGGTGTAGCGCTCGAGCCCAAAGCTGATGCGATGGGGAATGCCCTGCTCGGTATCCAAAGCGTACAGCCACGGGCCCGATCCTTGAGGGTTGGTCGCGAGATAGACGAGCGTGCGCCGATCGAGCAGCACCAGGTGACTCACCCGCGAGTTGTGGAAAGTGATGCGCTCTAGCCCCGCTCCCGAAGGGCGAATGCGCCAGATATCCCAGTTGTTGGGCGGCACGCCGCGTGCAAAATAGATGTATGCGTCATCCGCGGACCATACCGGAAAGTGACAATGCACGCCCGCGGGCGCCGTATAGATCTTGCGAGTGACCTTTCGCGAATCCCGCACGAAAAGCGGATCGCCCGGCGCGGTCGTGTGATAGACGATCCGTCCACCGTCGTGCGACCAGGCTATTTCGGCGACGCCCGGAAGGAAGTCTCGCAGCTCACCCCCCGCGACCGGGGCTGCCATCAGCTTGACGTCTTCGGGGCGCGACCCGTCGGCGCTGCGGGTCCAAACGGTGGCGAGGGAGCCGTCGGCCGAGAAGCCCAGCGTGCGGACCGAGGGATTGACCAGGTCGCCCAGGTGGCCTCGGGTCAAGTTGCGGTAGCTCCCGCTACCGATCTGGGTCAGCCACGCGTCCATGTGGCCGTCGCGGTCTGCCAGGAAAGATACCCATCGGCCGTCCCGCGATATCTCCGCCGCTTCCTCGACGCCGGGCCAATCTGTGAGCGGCGTGAAAGTCGCATTTGCGAGCGGATTTTGCCATACCTGTCCCGCAGGGGAGCCATACCTGAGCACTGCATAGGTGAGCAGCAGGACAGCGGCGATGCCGGCCGCCAAGTCCAGTCGTCGCCTGGTCGTGCGCATGAAGCGGATCGCCTGCACCTCGGGATTGGCTGCCGTCGCGGGCGTGGGTGCCTTCGGTGGTTCGGGCGACGCCTGCACGACCTGCGAGTGCGTCGGCGGGGTGGTCGGAGATGACCTGGGCGCGCTATCGCCTGAGTCCGGGAGCTTGCCACCTCGACTCTGCCGCCAGGCATCGAGCTCCGAGCGGAACGCGTACACCGAGCCCTGCTTATCATGAAGGTGCCGATGAACCGGCATCCCCTCACGACGTTCCCAGCGCTGCACGGTTGTCACATCCCGCTTGAAGTGCGCAGCGACCTTCTTCCAGGAGTCCAGTCGGTCGCCGTCCTGCAGCTGCGGGCGCGACCCATCAGCGCGAGTCTCAGTCATGCGAGTGCATCCTCAGCGCGTTCCGAGGGCTTCGTCTGCAATCGCGTCATTGTAAGCCGGCCGACCTCGAGCACGGCAAAGCGCAGCATTCGGCCGCACAGCGCGGCATTGCGTCTCTTGCCCTTTGACGACACGGGGCGGCGGTCGCATACCGTACCGCTGCGCTGCCGCGTGCGACGTTGCACACCGCCCGGGGCGCACACCTCGGAGCACCACCCATTGGGTGGAACCGATTCAGAACGGTGGTGGGTCCAAACGAACGAACGTGGAGATTTCCATGAAAAGCAATGGCTTGAGACGGATACCGCGCACCAAGGCGCTCCTCGCATTGATGGCGCCGATGGTGCTGGCGATCGGTGTCGGCGGCGTCACTCGGTCGCTCGCCGCCGGTGAGTTCAAGTTGCCGATGCACTTCAGCGGCCTGCTCAACGACTACACCCCCACCTCCGCAACCGTTGCCGGCAGCCCGTACGAGATGCATGGCAAGTGGTCGCTAAGCCTGAGCGAGCAGCCAGGCGCCGCGACTTTTTCGGCGGAAATGACGATGGAGACAGCCGACTTCGCGAATGCAGACCCGAGCGATCCGGCGAACCTCGGTCCTCATACGCACCATATCAGCGTGACGGACGGGGTGATCCATAACGACCCGACAGACCCGATCAACTGGAAGACCGCCTGCCCGACACTCAAACCCCCGGTCGCGGGCGGATTCGTGGTCACCGGTACGGCATACGTCACGGGAAACGGCGGCAACCCGCCGTTTGGCAACCCCTCCTCGGTGACGATCTGTGTCCTCGGCGGGATGGAGAACCCGAGCATCGCGGGCACCCAGGCATTCGTTCAGTTCTCGAACTTCACGTTGACGTTCGCGGCCGGCTCGCATGCCAGCACTCATTTCGGGTCGCAGGCGATCAATGGAGTCGTCGTCGCGTGCGAAAGTCCGTTCAGCCCTGGGTCGAACGACTGCAAGATGGAAGTGGTCGAGTAGGCGCGCAATACGGGTGGTGCCCGGCGGACTGAAGGCCCGGCGCCGGGCGCGATCTGATCGACCGCGAGCCGGCTCCGGTTTGCAGGTGACTTGCGCGGTGGAGGAGTTCGGCGACATCGCCTCCCGTCCGAATCAAACCGGAAGCTGCCTCGGAGTCGTCGAGGATCGGTGATCATCCGCGGACGAGCGATCGCGGTGACACGAGACGCACCGTGAAGAGCGCCGCGAGTGCCATCAGGAGGGTACCCAGCAACAAGCCGTCGATCTGCCAGAGCGCGCCGAGTACTCCCGCGAGCAGAGAGCCGATCACCGCCCCGAGCCCGAGGAGCACGGAGTAGATTCCCATCGCCGCACCCTTTGCCGAAACGACCTCGAGCGATCCGGCGAGGAGCGACAGCGCCGCGGGAGTGAAGCCGCTTTCGATCACGACGAGCACGGCGGTGACGCCCAGGAGAGCGGCCCGGGTATCACCACCTGAGTGACCGGAATGATTGATTGCATACAGGGCAAGCGTGGCACCGAGCATCGCAACGAGAGAGCTCGCGAGCGCAAGACGCGGACGGAGCTTCGGCAGGATGATGCTCCAGAGCGAAACTCCGACTCCGAAGACCACCGTGTAACCGAGCAGTAGCCAGCCGATCCGTTGCGGTGCATGGGCGTAGAGGCCGTCCAGGTACTGCCCGCTCCTTGGCGGCTCGAGCAGCAGGAAGGTCAACGTCGGGCCGAGCCATAGCCCGATGACGGCGTTGACGCAGAGCCAACTCGGCGCGATCCGCCGCACGGAGGGATGACGCAGGACCTCGCGCAGCCCCGCAAGTGCCGCCGCGGTCCTGCGCGCCGGTACACGGCGAGAGGCGATGAACAGCAGGATCGCGCACACCGCATCGAGCAATGCGACCAGCCCGAAGGCAGGGGTGCCGAAGCGTGCCCACGATTGGCTTGCCACGACTCCGCCGAGCCCCAGACCCGAAAGCAGCGAGAGCTCGAAGAAGCTCATCACGCGCGCCCGCCTTGCGGGATCGCGCGCCGTCAGCTGTGCGAGCATACCGAGGAGCGGCGGGGTCACGCCTGCGACTCCGAGTCCATGGAGTACGCGACTCGCGATGAGGCCCGGTGTGCCAGCTGCGAACGGCAACATTCCTGTACCGAGTCCGCTCGCGAGCGCGCCGAGCGGCATCAGTAGGCGGCCCGGGAGTAGATCCGAGGCGAGGCCGAGAGGCAGCGACGCGGCAAGCTCGCTCCCGTAAGCGATTGCGCCCAGCACCCCGGCGAGTCCCGCGAGCGGAGCGGTTGCGGCAAGTCCGCTCTCGATGCCCCAGTGCGTGTGACTCAGCCACGCGAGATAGAGTCCGACGAGAACGCCGTCGGCGCTGCTCGCGATGCGCAGCAGCGCGTGGGCGAGGATTGCCCATCCCGTATGCCCGAGCCTGATCTGCGCTACGGCTTCACTCCGGTTATGAAAGCATAGCCGAGCACGCCGCGCTCGATCGCATCCGCGGCGAGCCGGGCCATGCCACGCACCGCGGCAAAGTCGATTCCCGGGATCGCAACCTTCTTCAGGCCCTGCAGAACCTCCGCCGCGAGGAGCCGGCCGCGCACCTGCTGCACGAGCTCCCGCAACGCCTCAGGACGGGATTCGACCGTGCGGATGATGAATCCGGCGGCGCGGAGATCTTGCACATACCGCTCGAGAGGCTGAGCGTCGGCGATGCACGCGACCCACGCGATGAGGGTGTCGAGTTCCTGCGCCAGCCGTGCCGTGCGCGTGAGATCGGCGAGGCCAACGCGGCCTCCCGGGCGCAGCACCCGGGCGAGCTCGCGGGCCGCACGCGTCTTGTCCGGGAAGGTACAGTACGCGCACTCGCACACCAGCGCATCGAATGAGCCGTCCTCGAACGGCATCGATTCCGCATCGCCCTGGCGAAAGGCGACCCGAGCGCTCAATCCGCGGGCGGCCGCGGCAGCGCGCGCCGACGCGACGTTGGTGTCGCCGTAGTCGATGCCGACGACCTCGCAGCCGAACCGCTCGGCAAGGTACAACGCGCTCGTGCCACGACCCGAGGCCACATCGAGCACGCGATCGCCCGCGGCAAGGTGCAGCGCACAGCCCAGCTGCTCCGTCAGCGCCAGGCCGCCCGGGTGAAACGACTCGCCCAGCAGCCACTTCGCGGCCTCGCTCTGATAGAGCATCGCGCAGCATTGCTTGAGCGCGGGACCGTCACTCACCTCGACGATCGTGTGCAGAGGAATCGCCTCAGCCGGAGGCCCCGGGGGTGCCCTCGCGTCATCCGTGCCGGCACTCATCGGGTGTCCGACTGCGCGTGGGAGGGCCCCGACTCTGCGCGAGCCGCCCGCGCCAGTGGAGCGAGCGAGAATTGCACCGCGCGCGGTTCGAACCGCCGGCCGCTCGAGCGTGCACGCCGGCGCTCCGGCTCGAGCGCAACGAGCTGCGCGCGCGCCTGCTCACGATAGCCCAGGCTGTTGTACGCGCAGAACGGAACTTGTCTGCCCCCCGGCAGCAGGAACGCCTTGCAGCACTTCATCAGGTTCTTCTGATTGAACGTCCACGGGTCCATGAAGTCCTGAAGCATGATCATGATCATCCGATCCGCGAGGTCGCGGATGGTCAGTGCCTCCGGAATGCCGCATGCCTCACAGGAGAACCGCGCTTGCTCGGCGGACTTCTCGGAGCCTGCAACCGAGGAGGATGACCACAGCCCCTCGAGCGCCCGTTTGATCTCGAGGCTGAAGTCGGGCATCGCGCGGTTCGTGATGTAGTCGAGGTAGTCGTGGACATTCACGATTCTGGGGAGCGGTGTGACCTTCCTGCGGGCACCGGAAGCCCCGCTCTCATCCGCATCCTCGATGAACGCGTACGTCACCGCATTGCAGGTCGGGAAGCAGCAAGGCACCGGTATGAAGTCCTCTCGGCGGAAAACTCCGTGCGTTTGCGCCTCGATCCATTGCAGCACATCCGGTATCGTCACCCGTTGCATCGGGTCGTGCGGCAGGTGACGGCCCGCGTGGAAGGCGGGCTGGAAATTGATCCCTCCCACCGCGGGATGCTCGATGGCGAACTCGACGATGCGCCCGATCTCCCCGTCATTGATGCCGCGCTCGATTGCAGGCACTAGCGTCACTTTGAGTCCCCGGGAGGCGAGCCGGTCGAGGGCGCGCAGCTTCTCCTCGAGGATGTCGGGTTCGCCGCGGATGAGCCGATAGGTCTCGCGCTCGAATCCATCGAACTGGAAATAAAAGCACGGGCGAGCGGCGGCCAGCTCATCCAGAAACCGGTCATCACGCGCGATGCGCTTGCCGTTCGTGTTGATCATCACGAAGGGGATGCCGCGGGACTTCGCGGCGCGCACGAAATCGATGATCTGCGGGTGGATGGTCGGCTCCCCGCCCGAGAACTGCACCACCTCGGGTGTGCCTTCCGCGCGCACGAAATCATCGAGAATCTGCTCGACCTCCTCGAGCGTCAGATTGAACCCCGGTGCTGCCGAAGCAAAGCACAGAGGGCAGCTCATGTCACAGGTGCTGTTGACCTCGATGATGCCGACACAGGTGTGCTGCTGGTGCTCCGGGCACAGTCCGCAATCGTACGGGCAGCCATCGACGATCCCGCCGTTGAGCTCCTTCGGAAGCGTGCCCGGCTTGTTGTAGCGCGCAAGGCGCGTGTAGGCATCCGCATCCCCGTACACGAGCGCCTCGAACGGGCCGCAGTCGGGGCAGCGCTTGCGCATGTAGACCTTTCCGTGTCGCAGGAGCACCTTTGCATCGATGACCCGGTGGCAGTGGGGGCAGATGCTGCGCGTCAGCTCGTGAAAGACATAGTCGACATCCGTCATGATGCCCTCCCGAGCGAGAAGCGGGCGAGCGCCCGCAGGAGCTTCCCCTTGCGACCGGAGAGGGTTTCCCCTACGGCGAGCTCGGAGGCGAGCAGCTGAATGGCGCTCGAGTACGTGGGATAGGGATGAATGGCGCTCGCCACCTCACCGACCGTGAGCCGGCTCGAGATGGCAAGACTCACCTCAGCAAGTGCCTCGCCTGCGCGCTCGCCCATGACGGTCGCGCCGAGCAGGCGTCCGTCGCGGTGCGCGATGAGCTTCACGAATCCGACCCTATCGGACTCATTGACTGCACGGTCGACGCACGCGAGATCGAGCGCGGCGATGCGCACCTCGTCCCCGTGGCGCTCCCGCGCCTCGCGCTCCGTGCATCCGATGCGCGCGATCTCCGGGACGGTGAACGTCACTTCCGGCGTGCGGTCAGTGAGACCCACGCTGCTGCCGGGAAGCAGCGCGTTGCGCACGGCCTGAAAGGCTTGCCAGCCGGCAAGGTGCGAGAACTGCGCACCGCCGATGCAATCGCCGGCGGCATAGATGTGCGGCGCGCTCGTCTGAAGCTTTGCATTGACCTCGATGCCCCGCGCGCTCGAGCGCACGCCGGCGTTCTCGAGCGCCAGGCCCTCGAGAGCCGGCACGCGCCCCACGGCAATGAACAGCAGCTCGCCTGAGACCGCGCCCAGCTCGGTCTCGACGACCGCGTGCCCGTTCTGCGCGCGAACCGCCTGGGCACGCGCTGGGATATACCGTATCCCCTCCGCGGCAAATATCTGTGCCAATCGCTCCGAGGCCTCGCGCTCATCCCGCGGCAGCAATCGCGGGGCGATGATCGTCGCGCACGCACCGAGGCGCTGGTACGCCTGGGCGACCTCGCAACCGACCGGTCCGCCGCCGATCACGGTCAATGTGCGGGGCAGCCGATCGTTCTCGAAGAGCTCCCGGTACGTCAGGTACGGCAGCTGCTCGAGCCCGGGCAGCTGCGGCCGCCGCGGCAGCGCCCCCGTGCAAATCAGGAACCGGCGCGCACGCACACGCGTCCCCGAGACATCGAGCGTGTGCGGATCGACGAACTGCGCGGGCCCGAGATGGACCGCGAGACCCTTCGCGCGCAGCGCCTCGGGCGCAGTCGGGGCGTAGATCTGATCAATCGTCGCGTGGAGGTATTGGCGTACCCTGGCGAGATCGACCGGCTGCGCCGCGAGCTCGAGGCCGAAGGTCGCCGCGCGGCGGGCATCCGCCGCCACGCTCGCTGCCTTGATGAGAGATTTGCTCGGAACGCAGCCGGTCCACGTGCAGTCGCCACCGATCCGCTCCCGCTCGATGAGCGCAACGCGCACCCCCAGCCGCAATGCGAAATTCGCCCCGATCAGTCCGGCCGCCCCGGCGCCGATGATCACAATGTCGTAGTCCGCTCGGGTCACTTCAGCTCTTCAACGGAGGTCGTGCGAACGCCACGCAGAATCGGCGCGGGCGGTCACTGTAACCTTTTCGCCGCTGCGAACGAACTCCCGGGCTGCTTTCGGCACGCCCGGCACCCACTGGGTCCGTTAACGTTAGCGTGGGCGCGGCGCGGATTCACTCAGGGTGGCGCGCCGTTTTTCGATGCGCGACCCTTCCGCCGCTCCGAGGCCTTCTTGTGTCAAATGAATTTTCTCACCCCGATCGCGCGGATTTTTTCAATTGTCCTCGAATCAAACCGAGCATACCTTTCAGGCTCAATTGATCGCCAACAGTCGCATTTCCGAGGAGTTCAGACAGATGAGGCATTCGAGTTACCTCGTCGCGGTCGCCGCTGGTTGCATGACGTTCCTTGCGGGCGCTGCGTCGGCCGACAGCCCCTCGCCCACACCGTCTGCCACCGATGCGGAGATCACGCAGCGCGTGATGGGCAAGCTCTCAGTAGACGATCCGACCCTGGCAAGGCTCCTTCAAGTGTCGACCAAGGATGGGGTGGTGACGCTGAGCGGACTCGCTTACACCGGGGCGGATGCGCTCAAGGCACTAAGGGATGCCCGGAGTGTCGCGGGCGTGACCAAAGTGCGAAACCGCATGTCACTGCAACAGTGAGCGGAATATCTGGCGTGAGACTGCGCTCACCGTAGCGGACCGGTGCGCCGAGTATACGCAGTGCGCGTGGGATCGTCGCCCTCGCTCGCTTCCTCCGCTCAACCGCGAACCTCGCCGGCGATGTAGTGTGTGACCCGGGGCTCGCTTAAGGTGAGTGCCCGAAGTCGCTCCTGAGCAGCCCGATCGGCCCTGGTCACGCGTCGGTGCTGACGCATATGCTCGAGCCAAGAGTCGAGCAGGAACGTTTCGAGATACCGCGTCTCATGCGCGGTATCCTGAAAGACACCCCAGGCATAGGCACCGTCGCGCTTGCGCTCGCGAGCGACCGGGGCGATAGCCTCGAGAAATGCCGCCCGATTTTCTGGGACGATGTGATACTCGATGGTCACCAGGACCGGTCCAGCATCATCCGTTACGTCCCGCTGCATCACGGGCTCCGGCCAGTGCATGGAAGGGGTCAGATCGGCCGCCGGGCCGGTCCGCAGCCTCCAGCGCCCGCTGAGTGTCATCGCACCCAGAGCACCTGCGGCGGCGATGTAATGCGCCGGCGCAAGCCCCAGATGCTGCGCAACCCAGCCCCAGAGCGCGCTGCCCAGCGTCATCGTTCCAAAGAACACCGTCACGTAGATCGCGAGCCCGCGTCCCCTAACCCAGTCCGGAAGCGACGCCTGCGTCGAGACGTTGAGGGTTGCAAGAACAATGATCCAGGATGCTCCCGCTAGGATGCACGCGAGCACCGCGAGCCATTCCCGAGCCGCCAGGCCGAATAGCGCGAGCGCGAGTGCGGTACCGAGCTCCCCGAGTGCGATGACCTTGTTGCTCTTCGCTTTGGCTCTCAGTCTCGGTAGAAACAGGGCCCCCACGACCGCGCTTGCGCCAATCGCTCCGAGGAGCACCCCATAGGTGCTCGGCCCACCGTGGAGTTGGTTGCGCGCAATGAGTGGCAGAAGTGCCCAATAGGCACTCGCAAAGAGGAAAAAGGCGACGGCGTGCGCGATCGTGGCCCGCAGGTACCGGTTGTGTCGCGCATAGCGCACGCCCACACGCATCGCGCTCGCCAAGCGCTCAGCAGGCAGAGCATTCGGACCGCGTGCGACCGGCTTCCACCAGAAGATAACGGCAATCACCCCGGCATTGCTCACGGCGTCCAGCCAAAATGGTGCAGCCACGCCAAAGGCGAGAATGATTACACCCGCCAGTGCGGGCCCGATCGCCCGACTGAGGTTCACCCCGAGACTGTTGGCGGCCACGGCAGATGAAAGTGCCGGCTGCGGCACGAGTTGCGGCACGATCGCTTGCCAAGCAGGCGTTTCGAGCGCGCCGAGTGCGCCGACCAGTACGATGAACAGCAACAGCACACCGGGCGTGACCACCTTGAGACTCACCAACAAGGCGAACACGGCCGTGAAGATCGAGGTCAGAATTTCGAGGGTCAAAATGACGCGGCGCTTGTCGATCATGTCGGCGAGCGCCCCGGCGGGAAGAGCCAACAAGAAGAGCGGGAGACTGTTCGCCGCCTGAACGAGCGAGACGACAAGCGGGTCGGCATTCAGGTTCGTCATCAGCCAGCCGGATGCGGCGTTGTACATCCAGCCGCCCACATTGGAAGCGACTGTCGCGATCCAGAGGTACCGAAACACGGAATAGCGGAATGCGCTCCACGCCGAGCCCGCGGCCGAGGAGGAAGCCGGCGGATGGTCGAGCCGCTCGTGTGTTGGCCTGTTCATGCTCGCCGCTTTCGATTCCAGGAGCCTATCGTGATTTCGCTAGAAGCCGAACGGGCAGCGCTGTCTTTGCGACCCGTTGCCCTTCACAGATAGGGCGATACCAGCCAGCACAGCGCGTTGCGGATCCGCGGAAGGAGTCGCTCGCCGCCAGCGCCTCCGCTCAGTGCAGGTGCCGAGCGCTCACGAGTCGCGATGAATTCCGACAGGCCGGCACAAAATGTGGGGTCGTACACCTCGACGGCAATTTCGAAGTTCAGTCGCAGGCTTCGGGTATCGACATTCACCGAGCCGATGTGAGCATAACAAGCATCTACTACGAATAGCTTGGCATGTGAGAAGGGCGGCTCCTGCAGGTGCACACGCACGCCGCGCGCAACGAGTGCGGGAACCCAGTGCAGCGTTGCCCAGTCGATGTATCGCAGGTTGCTTCGTCGCGGCAGAATGATCGAGACTTCGACCCCGCGCAACGCGGCGGCTTCCAGCGCCGCGACGAGCTCGAGCGGCGGAATGAAATACGGGGTCATGATCTGCACCCGGCGGCGGGCACCGGCGAGAGCGCTCAGGAGTATCAGAAGGAGCTTGTCCACATCGGCATCCGGGCCCCCGGTGATGACCCGGCACACGCTCTCCCCTGCGTACGGCGGCTGTGGCGGCACCTCGAGCGTCTCGCCGCTTGCAAACTCCCAGTCTTGCGCGAAGGTCGCCGCGAGCTGAGTGACCACGGGCCCACGCAGGCGAAAATGAATATCCGTCATCCGCCGGCCCGTTCCCCCGCCGACTTCCCGACCGCCGAGATTCATGCCGCCGATGAAGGCGAGATCTCCGTCAACAACCAGAATCTTGCGATGGTTGCGACAATTGAGGGAGACATTGGGCGGGAAAAGCCGCGGGGGCAGAAACCGCTCGGCCCTCGCACCCGAGCGGCGCAGGACCGGCACAACGTGCGGCCAGTCGTACCACTCCCCGATCCCATCCACGAGCGCCCTCACCTGCACGCCGCGGCGAACCGCCTGAGCGAGGGCGTGCACGAATTCGCGCCCGACGGAATCGGTCTGAAAAATGTACGTCGCCAACCACACCGTTCCTCGAGCAGTCCCGATCGCATCAAGCATGCGCGGGAAGGCCTCCTCACCGTTGTGCAATGGCTCGATTTGATTGCCTTGCGTCAGGGGCCTCCCCGTGAGCGCATCTCCGACGCGGACTTGGGGGGCCATCTCCGAGCATTGCGCTATGGGGGCGGGGATTGCAGGCATTCGCGCCGGATACTGCGCGTTGGAGCTCGAGCGGCGGCGGACGCGGTTGATGCCCAGGAGCCAATAGAGGAGTGGTCCGGCGTAGGGCACAAGGCAGCAGATCGCCATCCAACTCAATGCGCTGCGCGGGTCGGGCTTGGTGAGGAGCGCATGCAATGCGGCCGCACCGGCGGCCAGGGCGTACCCCAACAGAAAGATCCAGCCGAGCAACCCGTGGGAGTGCAACTACAACGTCATCCTCGTGGCTCGCATCGCGAAACTGCTCTCGCGCGTCACCTCGAGCTGACAGTCTGGCGCTCTCCGCGCGTGTTCTGCCAGCATGAGCTCTCGCGGCAGCGAGCCGTGGCCACTGGGCCGCCGCCGGAACATATCATGATAATTCAAATATTTATGACCGAATGTGCGTCCAACATCGAAGGCGGAAAATCGCTGCGTTCTCGCTCTCGAGAGCCCGCCGCCCATGGTGCACAGGTTGTTGTCCGAGGAGACCGACGTATCCGGCACAGCCCCCGCTTGAGCTGCCTGCACCTCTGGCAAAGGGAGTCGCTCGATGGACCCTCACATCCGCTCGACAGCGGGACGCTGCAGTGGCAGCCTTTTCAAGCCGCCAGAAGCGCAGAAGCGTGAGCGCGATCGGAGGCTTCGAGAAGCATACGGGCGACTTCGATCCACGCCAACTTCCCCGGCCAACCCAAGAGTTAAGGAGAGCAACGATGAGAACGATCCACTCCGACCGAGCCGTCGCGCTGATGCTGGCCCTGCTCAGCACCGCGCTGTGGGCGGCACCCTCGCAGGCGGCGACGCAATCCTTTCAAGTGCAGCTCAGTGGCTCCCAGCAAGTGCCGGCCGTGCAGACCGACGGCATGGGGACGGCAGATCTGACCTACGACCCCGCCACGCGCGAGTTGACCTGGTCACTCAGCTACTCGGGACTGTCGAGCGATGTGACCATGGCGCACTTTCACAATGCTCCGGCGGGCAAGAACGGGCGACCCGTGATCTGGCTGACCAAGCGCGGGAGCCCCGTGGAAAATCCGATCAAGGGACATGCGCGGCTCACGGCCGCGCAGGCAAAGCAGTTCCTGGCCGGAGACTGGTACATCAACGTGCACACCAAGGACCATCCGGCCGGTGAGATTCGCGGTCAGGTGACGCCGCCCTCGACCTGAGTGCCCTGCTAGACCCATTGGGCCAGAGCGGCTGTAGCCAGCGCGCTGCACGCTCCCAAGAGGAGCGCCCGCGCCGCGCTAGCGATGCGCGGCTGCGAGACCGCCGAGGGCAGGATCTTGCAACCCGTGATCATCGGCTGCGTGAGATTTTGGCCCTTGGCAAGCGCATAGGTGAGGATCGCCACGAGATGCAGCGCGATGGCGGCCAGTAGTGCGTTCCAGAGAATGGCATGCAGCGCCGTGATGGCGTTGGCGACCGCTGCGGGGACGAGCTCGGTGAATGGCCCCTCATCGGAGATGTCGTTGTTGACGTATAGCCCGGTCAAGGTCTCGGCGAGCAGCAACCCCAAGAGCAGTAGTACCATCCAACCGCCCGCCGGATTGTGACCGACCTGTCGATCCGGCTCGCGTCGAAGCACGCGCGCCAGGTGGTGCGCGGCCACGCGTGGGCGTGCAACGAAGCGCGCAAAACGCGCGGTATCGCTACCACCAACACCCCAGAGGAGCCGGAACAGCACCAGCGCCAGCAGCACCTCACCTGCGCGCGCGTGCCAGTCCATCCAGTTGAGCCGCCAGGTGATGTAGGCCACGATCACCAGCGCCACGCCACCCCAATGAAACACCCGTGTGGGCAGATCCCACACGCGGATCCTCAACAGCGGTTGATTCACCTGAAGGCGCCTGTCGCTTCATCGCCCTGTCGGTTCACGCCACGGTCCAACCGCTCAGGCCCGCTGAATGACTACCACCGGGATCTCTCGCGCCGTCTTCTTCTGGTACTGCTCGTAGGGGCCGTAGATCTCGACCATCTTTTTCCACAGTTGCCTGCGCTCCTCACCCTGTGCCGTATGCGCCTGCGCTTTGAACTTCTCGGCCCGGACCTGCACCTGTACATCCGGATTCGCTTCGAGATTCAAGTACCAGGCGGGGTGGTTGGGCGCCCCGCCCTTCGAGGCGACGACGACGTAGTCGTCTCCGGAGCGGCCGAAGATCAGGGGTAGCGTCAATGGCCGGCCCGATTTTCGCCCGGTCGTTGTCAACAGAAGAGTCGGTACCATGCCTTTGCCGCCACCGGCGCTCGCGTCCCAGAGGTAGCCGTCCTCGCCGTTGGTCGAACGGTAGCGGTCGAGATGATCCTGTATCCAGTGTGGCAGTTTGGACGTGTCAGGCTCGCCCATGGGCCTCGCTCTCCTTGTAGCTGCGGTAGTCGCTACATTACGCCTGCGCAGAACTCGATGCGACCGGTTGCTCGACGAAATGTTTCGACGTCGCCTGTGCCTGTATATTGGACTACATAAATTTGGTCTATTATACTGGACCGATGAAACTGAGCTCGGTCGGCCAACTGATCGCCGCACGGCGCCGGGCGCGCGGACTCACGCTCGCGGAACTGGCTGCTGCCGCACATGTAGGTCGTTCCACGCTCGCCGCGCTCGAGGGTAGCAAGCTTCCGGAGCTCGGCTTCGCCAAGGTCGAGCGCATCTGCGCGGCACTCGGTCTGGTGCTCGAGGCCCGCACGCCCGAGCTGGAAGCCCCTTTGATGCCCCACCGCCACCTCACCGATGCAGCCGGCCAAGACCTCACCAAGGCAGCGATCGCCGACATCATCGAGGGAGGAGACATCTCCGCGTGGCGCGGGCTGGTGCAAGCCATGCGCGCGCACGGGGGGACTCGCTTGGCGCGCCGCGTGCGGGAAGTCGCAGACGCCCTGAACAAGGACGACCCGAAGGCTCGCGCCTTCGCAACGCTGCTACCGGACTTGCTGCGGACACCACGGTCCGGCAGAGCGAGCCGTGTCTAGGACGCCCACGACTCCCGACTGGGAGAGGCTGCTCGCACATGCGGCGCTCCTGCAAGCGAAGCTCCCCGGTGCGGTGCTTGTCGGGGGCACTGCCGCCGCTCTGCATGCGGGCCACCGCTTTTCATTCGACCATGATCACGTGGTCAAGGACCTGGCCGGGAGCTATGACACCGCAATCGCCGCCCTGGAATCCATCGTCGGGTGGCGTACCAAACGACGCATCAGGGGCAAGGTCGTCCTCGGAGAGATCGATCATATCGATGCCGGACTGAGAAACCAGAGGCGTTCCGCGCCTTTGGAGACGACCAGCCTGGAGCTCGCAGGAGGGCGGAAGCTGAAGCTACCGACAGTCGAGGAAATGCTCCGCATCAAGGCCTATCTGACCGTTGAGCGTAATGCGACGCGTGATTATCTGGACGTTGCGGCTCTCTCGCACCACCTCGGAGTGCGCAAGAGCGCACGCGCGCTCGAGCGAATGAACGAGCTGTACGCCGAATTCGCCGGTGAGGGCGGCGACATGCTGAGCACAGTGGTCATCAAGCTCTCGAATCCAGATCCGTACGACCTCAGCGAGGTCGATTTGAGCGAATACAAAGGCATCGTTCGACCTTGGAACGACTGGCGCGCAGTCGAGCGTCAATGCCGTGCCCTCGCGCTCGCCGTGCTGAAGGAGGCACCCAAGTGAAGCAGCGCGGGGCGGCCAACGGCGGCCCCGCCACGCAGATTGCCATTGCGGTGATCGATTCGGCGACGGTGATGACCGCCGTGATCATCGAAGACAATGCCACGGGTGGCAACGATGTAGCAGTCGCGACCTGGGGCGTTGATGGCACCGGGGTGCATCTCGAGAACCAGCAGGTCTTGCCCGGCATCGCCCAGACCTCGGCCCCCGGCGTGGCCATCGGGGCGGGAACGATCGAGACGGTGAGCTCCGGGGGCCCGATTACGTCCTTGAAGTTCACCCGCCGCGCATTCACCCCCATCATCAATCCCAGCAACAATACAGTGGTCGAGGTCATCGACTGGCAGATCTCCTCGACCGGTGCGATCTCCCAGGTCGGCCCGCCCAAGATCGGCAACGCATCCAATCCCGATGACGTTGCCAACGCGGTCGCCGGCTGCATGTTGCCGACGGGGATACCGATGACGGTGTGGGCCGACGGCCCCCTGGCAGGCAATGTAAACGGCATCGGCGTCGGTTGGTTCGAAGCAGGGGACACGACCCAGTTCACAGAGATCTCGGGCCTAGGCACCGGCGTGTCGTACGTGACGGCAACCGATGCGGGCGATGATTTCAGCGTGATCGATCCCTACCGTCCAGTGCACGCCTACTTCGTGACCAGTGCGCTGACTTCCACGAACTACCTTCCCCCTTCAACGAGCCATGCGGGAGTGTTGAAGCTGCGGGTGTGGTCCTACCCGATTGAGCTGCCCTTGCTGTGAGGGCCGAGAGACCCGTGCCGGTCTGACGAGCAAGGGAGCTTTGCGCATGCGGGATCTTCTGAGAGCGTGGGCCGGCTCCCGACTTGCGCGGATCACCGTTGTCCTCATCACTGGCGCCGGAACGGCGTGGGCACACCATTCATATTCCATGTTCGACATGGCCCACGCGCGTGCCGTGAATGGCAGCGTGGCCAAAGTCGAGTGGGTGAACCCGCACGTATTCGTCTGGCTCTACGTGAAGAAGCCCGAGAGGCAGAGCGGACACGATCTATACGGATTCGAGAACGGGCCGATTGGCTTGCTGGTCCGCTACGGCTGGGCCAAGAACACATTGAAGACCGGAGAGAAAGTGACCGTTCAGTACTTTCCGCTCCGGGACGGTCGCACGGGAGGCTACTTCATCAAGGCTACCCGCGCGGACGGCTCGGTGAAAATCGGTGATCCGTATGCACCGGGGGTCGCGAAGGAGCTGGCGAAGGACCCCGCGGCGCAGAGATTTCTGCAGCGTTGAGCCGCTGGTATGCATTCGAGTGTTCGCACCCTGCGCCTCGCCGTGCTGCTCGCAGCGGCTCTCGCCGCCCTCGCGCTTGGGGTCGTCGCCTGTGCAAAGAAGTCCACTCGCGCGGCAACAATGCCCGGGATGACCTACGAGTCATTGAAATTGCTGCCGGATTTCAGCGGCTGGTGGTATCGGGATCTCCCGTCCGACCAGTTGCTGCCCTCGATCGCACGGATTCCGCTCAAACCGAAGGCTGCGGCCCTGCTCAAGGACATCATTGCCAAGTTCAAAGCAGGCAATCTGCCCGATCTCGGTGCCAGCGATAAGAATTTCTATTGCAGTCCTCCGCGCTTCCTCGGCGAGAACGGGGGAAGCAGCGACGAGATGGAGTTTCTGTTCACTCCCGGTCGGGTGACACTCCTCGATGAAGGAGGTCTCGTTCGTCGCATCTACCTCAGCGACCGTTCGCTCCCGGGCGATCTCGACGAGAGCAACAGCGGAACCTCCGTCGGACACTGGGAAGGCCGCACGCTGGTGGTCGAGACCGGCGGTCTGGACAGTCAAGCGAAATACCTCGGACCCTTCAGCCTCGGTCACAATGTCCGGGTCATCGAGCGAATGACCCTCAAGAGCCCGGATGAGCTCGAGATCGCGAGCCGGATGACCGCACCGGATCTTTTCGCGGCGCCCTATGAGGAGAAATATGTGTATCGCCGCGATCGTGGCCGCACCTTCCACGAGGCCCTCGACTGTGTCGATACCGATCGCTCGGTCGACCCAAATACCGGACGACAGCGCTTCGACCTCACGCCGCCCAAGGACCTCCCGCCACCCCCGAGCGACTGAATTGGCCGCGTAGTCTCGCCATGCGCAAAGCCCCACACCACACGGATCGTATTTGGGGTGAAGCGCGGAAATCGGCTACCCTGCGAGCCGGGAGGAACCATGAAGCGATCGAGCGCACTGTGCCTCATGCTGCTCGCCTGCTCCGCAATGGCGCAGGCCGCATCCGAATCCGCACCTGTGCCGACATCCTCGTGTGATCGTGAATGCCTGCGCGGCATGGTCACGGCCTATCTCTACGCGCTGCTCAGGCACGACACCTCGAGGCTCCCCCTCGGCGAGAACCTGCGGGTGACCGAAGATGCCATCGAAAAGCCCCTCGCCAAAGTCGGGCTCCTGAGGACCGTCACCCGCCTGCGCGGTTTCCGTCAGGACATCCTCGATGAGCGAGCGGGAATGGCCGGTGCGGACGTCGTCGTCGAAGAGAGCGGCGCGCCGATCCTGCTGGTCGTGCGGCTCAAGGTTGTCGACGAGAAGATCACCGAGATTGAGACCGTGGCGACGCGCAGCCGCGCCGAGGGTCTCATCTTCGATATTGACGGACTCAGCGCGCCGAGCGAAGTCATGAACTATGCGCCGCGTCCGCAACAGCTTGCCTCGCGGGAGGACGCCATCAAGGCAACCTTGCACTACCCGGAAGGCCTCGACTCCGCGAAAACTTTCGCTGCCGTCAATGCCCCATTTGCGCCGGACGCCTACCGTTACGAGAACGGGCAGATCATGGCCGGCCCGGACTGCAAGTTCGCTCCGGGGTGTCAGAACATTGCCACGCAGTCGCTCGCGATATTCAAGCGACTTGGCAAAGTCACGACGCGCGTGATCGGCGTCGACGAGAGAATGGGGATCGTCTGGCTGAGAATGTCGTGGGGCGTACGTCAAAGCGGTGGAGATCAGCTCACCGTCTGGGAGGCATTCAAGGTCTACGGCGGACAGATCCACGCGGTCGAGGCCTTCATGAGAATTCTCCCGTTCGCATTGGCCAACGGGGGGTGGGATGAAGGCCTCGTGCGGTAGCGGTCCCCGCCACGAGTAGCCGAGCTCGGAACCGCACGATCTTGTGGCGTCTGATCGCGCTCGCTGGAAGTCTCCTGTGGGGCGTCCAGTCCGCACCTGCAATCGGACCCGATGATGCGCTTCACGCCGGCGACGGCGTCGTGCTGGATGGAGCAGGGAAGACCGTGCTGCTACGCTGCGTCAATCTCGCCGCGTGGCTCATTCCAGAGGGATACCTTGTTGCACAGGGCAGCCTCGCGGCGCTAACCACCTCCCCTTCGCAGATCAAGCAGCGCTTGGAGGCGCTCGTCGGGAGCGACAAGGCACGGGCCTTCTGGTCCGAATGGACGAACGCGTTTGCGAGGGAGTCGGATTTCGCTGCTCTGGAGCAGCAGGGATTCAACTGCGTACGACTGCCGCTCACGTACCGGACGCTCGCGAGGCACGATGCGCAAGGGGGGATCGCCCTCAACGAAGCGGGCATGGCGCCGGTGGACAACGCACTCGCCTGGGGCGCGGCGCACCGGCTGTACGTCTTTCTCGATCTACATGACGCACCCGGTGGCCAGAGTGCCGTGGCCAGCGTTGCAGATGTGCCGTCGCGGGACCGGGTCGCGCGCCTGTGGCGGGGACCGACGACAGCGGCGAACCAGCAGACGACCGTCGCTCTGTGGCGGTTGATCGCCGCGCGCTATGCCCGCTCGAGCGCTCTCGGCGGCTACGACCTTCTCAACGAGCCCGATCTTCCACACGGTGTGCCCCCTGAGGAACTTGACCGCCTTTACGCAAGGATCATCGCCGCGATCAGGACGGTCGATCGTTCCCACCTCATCGTTCTCGAGGGGGACCACTATGCGCACGATTTTTCGGCATTGCGTGCGCCCGCCGACGGAAATGTGCTGTATGAATTTCACGAATACTCGCTATTCAATCCGGCTTGGCGCGCTCCGACCCGCGAGAGCCTCGAGCCTTTCCTGCAACTGCGCGCCACCACGCATCGGCCGCTTTGGCTCGGGGAGTTCGGAGAGCAAAGTGCACAGTGGCAGCGCGAGATCGTGCAGCTCATGAAGATGAACGGCATCGGATGGGCGGTCTGGCCGTGGAAGCGCATCGAACTCGGCAACGGCCACCCGGTCATGCGCACGATCGAGGCACCGCCGCAGTGGCGCCAGATCGCCGGGTATCTCGTCGGACGCTGGTTCACGTCGAAACCTGCGCCCGCGCTGGCGGCGCAAGCGATGGCGCAGATGCTCGAGGCCGTGCAAACCAAGAACTGCCGAGAGGACCTCGCCCTGGAGAAGACCCTCGTGGGTGAGTGAGCCCGGCTCGACCGCGGATGAGCACCCCTACGTGGGTGAGGCCGCAACGCACCCGCGGCATTCCCCGAAGCCGAGGGAGACGAATCCGTCGCGGGAAGCTCGGGCTCGCAAGGTGAGCTCATCCCCGTCCTCCAACCACACCCGCCTGCTCTTTCCCGGTAGCTCGAGCGGCTTCGTGCCGCGCTCGTTGATCTCGGCAAAGCACGCACGACCCTGCACCTCGGGCCCGGAGACCGTTCCGGTCGCCAGGAGATCCCCGGGCCTCAAGTCACAGCCGTTGCTCGTGTGATGGGCGATCATCTGCGCAAACGTCCAGTAGAGGTGGCGCAGGTTCGTCTCGACGAATCGAACCTCTGCAATGCCTGAAGCGCGCATCTCGCGGGTCTGCAGTGATGCAGTGAGCTCGATGTCGAGGTTGCCGGCCTTCGCGTCCCGTTGACTGTCCAGATGGGCAGGAACACGTGCCTCATTTGGACGCCGCGCAGGTCGCACCGTACGAAACGGTGCCAACGCCTCATCAGTCACCACCCACGGTGAGATCGTCGTGAGGAAGCTCTTTCCAAGGAAGGGGCCGAGGCCGCTCATCTCCAGCATCTGGATGCCTCGGGCCGACCAGTCATTGAGCAGGCAGTAGCCGAAGATGCTGTCGGCTGCGGCATCGACGCCGATCGGCATGCCCAGGGCGTTGCCGCGTCCGATGAATGCGGCGAACTCAAACTCGAAATCGAGCCGTGGCTCTGGACCGTAGCTCATCCGCGGCGGCGGCCCACCGCGCCCGGCGGCGGGTAGAGAACCACTCGAGAGCCACTGGCCGGTCGGCCGTCTCACCGGAAACCCGCTCACACGGATGGACGAGGCGCGGCCATGGTAGCCAATCGGGAACTGGAAAAAGGTGGCCGCCGGCTCTCCTGCGCGCATCCCGCCCATGTGGGTGTAGGAGCACGAAAAGTCGGTGTAATCGCCGATCGCGGCCGGCAGGCACATCTCGACGGCCTCCATCGGAAGGAGGAGCGTTGCTGCCAGGCGCCTGACCGCCGAGGAGTCGACGCCCTTGCTCGAGAGCAACTCGGAGACTCTGGCACGAAGCGCAGATACCGCAGCTCTCGGCATACCCATGAGCGCGTTGAGCGTGGGTCCGGTCACTGCCTCCGCGGCTTCTGCGGCGACGCCCCTGAAGAGGCCGGCCCCGCGGGCTGCCGCGAGGTCGAGAATCCGGTCGCCGATGGCGACCCCGGCTCGGGGCGCAGCGCGGGCATCGCACCGGAAGATGCCGAAGGGGAGATTCTGAATCGGAAAGTCACCGCGAGGATCGTCAGCCGACTCCACCCAGCTGCGCCGCAACGGATCGTGCGTCTCATTGAGACCGCCTGGGGCGAGCTCGTTTCTTGCTTCTGGAATGGAACTCATCTGCGGCTGCCTCGGCTAACGCTTCCGGATGCCATCGATCACGTAGTCCCGCAGGAACTCCAGGTACTGTCGATTGGCGCGCACCGGAGCGAAATCCTGCCCGAAAACGACCTTGAGGATCGGCCGACCCGTGACGAAGAACTCGCACATCCCGATGAGCGCCAGGTAGAGAAACACGCCATCGTATGCGCGTGTGAGGCCGCGCCGGCTCCCGGCGATCGCGAGGTCGCGAAACGTGCGCGCGCCTTGCTCGGTCACCGAGCGAAAGAAGGCCTCGGCTTCCTGATTCGGTGCGTTCACCACCTCCTCGATCATGAGGCGATGGAAGTAAGGATGCTCGATTTGGAAGGTCAGGAGCACCGTTGCGAATTCTCGAACCTGCGCGAGCGGATCCTCCCCGAGCGCCGCTTCGACGGCGTCCAGGCGAGACTTGAGCCGCCCGAAAAGGTGACGGGCAGCGGCGAGTAGCAGGCTCGATCGGTCGCGGAAGTAGTAGCGGATGAGGGATCGGTCGACTCCCGCAAAGCGAGCGAGCCCAAGCAGCGAGAGCTCACGAGGGCTTACCTCGCGGAGCAGCTCGCAGGCCTTGTGAATGATGACCTCCGCGCCGACCGTCAAAGCCCGGTTCCCGGGTCGACCCGGGAGGCGTCGCGGTTTCCTCGAACGACGTGCACCGCTACGAGTGCGCACTCCGGGGACATCTCTCGAGCGGGTCTTGGAGCGCATTGGCGAGGACTCAGATCGGCTGCGCGATCACACGGGCGAGCGTCATCGTGACCGCCTGATGTTCAGCAAGGCTCGCCTGTGCCATCTCGAGCTCGCCCAGGCGCGCCGAACCTTCGACCACCGCGCGGCAGCGCTCGAAGCGGCGCTCGGTAAAGCGCGCGAGCGTCTCCTCGAGGGGACCCTCGTGGCCGAGCTCTTCGGCAAGAAGCACCGCATCCTCGACCGCCAGGCCGCAGCCGTAGGCCGCGTGCGGGGTCGTCGCATGCGCGGCATCTCCGATGAGGATCACCCGACCTCGGTGCCAGGGCGGTGAGAGCAGGAGCGTTTCGAGCGGCCGGTAGTTGATGCGCGATCGAGCGCCCAGGCCCGCGCGCAGCTGCGGCCAGATCCCTCCGAAGGGCTCGAGTTGCTTGGCGAGCAGTTCCACCCAGCGCTCCTCCGGCATGCGTCGATGGTTGGGGACGTGCTCGAGCAGGAACATGTACATCTCGTCGCTCGAGACGGGATTGAGTCCGGCCTTGTGCGCCGCATCCATGTACATCTGAACGCAGTCGAGCTCCCGTGGGCGCGAAAATACAGCTCGCCAGCAGCCCTGTCCCGTGAAGCGGGGCTTGGGCGAGTGCGGAAAGAGAAGAGCCCGCACCTGCGAATGCAGCCCATCCGCACCCACAACCAGGTCATATTCCCCCTGCTCTCCGTCCGTGCAACGTACGCGCACAGTGGACCCGGTATCCGCGAGGGACGCGACCTTGACACCCAGCCGAACGCGGACGCCGCGGGCGCGCGTCTCGCTCGCCAGGATCTCATGCAGGACTGGACGCAGAATACCGCCGCCGCTCGGGATCCCCCGCGGGTCCGGCGGCGTCTCGGCGCGATGCAGCAGTCGGCCGCTCACATCCCGCAGCTCGAATGCCGAGTGAACGTGACCCGCCGCGCTCACTCGCTCGAGGACACCGACCCTGTCAAGCGCTCGCAGGCTTGCGCCGTTGAGCGAGAGGCCAGCCCCGATCGGGCTCCATGCCCGGTCCTCATCGATGAGCTCGACCGCCAACCCCATGCGCCGCAAGCAAATGCACAGCGCCATGCCGCTCGGGCCCCCGCCGACGATCAGGACCTTGTGCAAGAGTCAGGCACCTCTCGATTTAATTCCCATGATAGCGTAATTTTGGCGCATTGCGCGTCGAGGGAAGAGCTCATGAGCAAGTGGCCGTTTACCCGTGGTCTGCACGATCTCGGCGCCGGTTGCTTCGCCTACCTGCAGCCCGACGGTACCTGGGGCTGGAGCAATGCAGGCCTCATCGAGAGTCGCGGCACGACGCTACTGATCGACACCCTCATGGGGCTCGATATCACCCGCACGATGCTCGCGGAAATGAAGCGCAGGGTTCCCGCCGCCGCTCGTATCGGCAAGCTCGTGAACACCCATGCGAATCCCGACCATGTGCTCGGCAACGAGCTCGTCGTTGGAGCGGAGATCATCTCGGGGAAAGCGGCCGCCGAGGAGATCGCCCAGATGGATCCTGCGCTCTTCGTGCGCATGGCGCAGCACTGGCAACAAATGGGCGATGGGGGCGAGTTCTTTCACGAGACGATGGGACGGCAGTTCGATTTCTCCGGAGTGACGGTCGTTGCGCCGACGCGCACTTTCGAGCACGAGATGACGCTGACCCTTGGCGACAAGGAGATCCGGCTCGTCGATCTCGGGCCCGCACACACGCGCTCGGATACCATCGTGCATGTCCCTGCCGACCGCACCGTATTCACAGGCGACATCCTCTTCAGCGACTCGAGCCCCATCATGTGGGCAGGCCCGATCCGGAACTGGATCGAGGCCTGCGACTACCTGCTTGGACTCGAGGTGGAGACCATCGTGCCTGGGCACGGCCCGATCACGGATAAATCGGGCGTGCGCGCGCAGAAGAGGTACCTCGAGTACGTTCGCGATGAGGCACGTCGCCGGTATGAGGCTGGGCTCGAGTGGGAGGAGGCTGCTACCGACATCGCTCTCGGGGACTTCGCGTGCTGGCCCGACGCGGAACGGGTCGTCGCCAACGTCTACGCGCTGTACCGCGAGTTTGGTGCCGCTCTGCCAGAGGGCACGGCATCCGTGCTGTTCGCGGCCATGCGCCGCTGGCAAAGGCGCGCGGGTCGGGCAGTGAGCGCTCTGCGCTAGCGGCGGCCCTGCTCGGGGAATCGTACGATGTCGCAGATCACGACCTGTTCACCGTCCGGCGAGACGAGCTCGGCCCGTGCGCATCTCGCGGGGCGGCGTCTCCAAGATCATCGACATCCACGCCCACCTCGCGGTTCCGCCCGCCGATGCGCTGCTGCGCACGCAGGCAGACTCCAGCGCCGCGCTCGGCTTCAGCTCACCCGAGACGGATGCCGTCAACCGCGAGCTCTTCACCCGAATCGGCCCCAAGCTCACCTCGCTCGAGGTGCGGATTCGGGACATGGACGCCGCCGGCATCGATATGCAGGCGATCTCGCCGATGCCGGGGCAAGGCCTGTACACGGTCCCGCCCGATGTGGCCCGAGAGGCTGCGCGGCTGACGAACGAGGGGGTTGCCCAGGCGGTTGCCCAGCGCCCCGACCGTCTGGTCGGGATGGGTGTCGTTCCGCTCCAGGTGCCGGAGCTTGCGATCTGCGAGTTACGGCGCTGCGTGGGCGAGCTCGGCTTGCGTGGCATCGAGATCCCCTCCCACGTCAATGGTCGCGAGCTCTCCGATCCGCAGTTCCGGCCCTTCTTCGCCGCAGCCGAGCAGCTGGGTGTGCTCCTGTTCCTGCATCCGCTCGGATTCACGCATGGGGAGCGCCTGCGCGATCACTATCTCAATAACCTGCTCGGGAACCCCATCGACTCGACGATCGCCGTTGCCCACCTGATCTTCGACGGTGTCCTCGAGCAGCTTCCGGGACTCAAGATCTGCGTCGCACACGGGGGTGCCTACGCGGCGACCTACTGGGGACGTCTGGATCATGCCTGGCGCGTGCGCACCGACTGCCGGCAGCACATCTTTAAGCCGCCGAGCCACTATTTGCGCAAGCTCTACTTCGATACGCTCGTCTTCGAGAAGGCACAACTTCAGTTCCTGCTGAAGACGCACGGTTCCGAGCGCCTGTGTCTCGGGACAGACTACCCCTTCGACATGTCCGAGCCCGACCCCCTCGGGTTTCACTCGGAGCTCGCCGGGAGCGATCGAGACCGAGTGTTGGGTGGTACCGCGGCGGAGCTTCTCCGGCTCTCCCCCGGGGACCTTACGGGGTTTGTTCGCCACGCGAAGGTCGATCCGTGAACGCCGCCGAGTCCCCGATGTTTCGCCTGGGCACGTTCTCCGTTGCAGGCGCAGATCCGTTCCCGGGGCTCCTCCTCGGCGGGGATGTCTACGCAATCCCCGACCTCGCGGCGCTGGCGCGCGAGCGAGGATTGAAGATCCACGGCACCGGCTCTGTCTTGGCATTGCTCGAGCGCTGGGCAGAGAACCTGCCAACTCTTCGCACTTTGGCGGGGATGTTGCCCCGAGCATCCGCACCGCACCGCCCAATCGCCGAGCTACGCACCCACGCACCGCTTCTACCGCGGCAGATCTTTCAGGCCGGAGCCAACTATCACAAGCATGTCGTTGACCTCATCGTGGATGGCGCCCTGGCACGTGATCCCACGATCGACCGCGAGCAGGTGCGCGCCGATGCGAGCGAGATGATGCGCAAGCGCGCCGCCAGCGGCAAGCCGTTCGTCTTTACGGGCCTTGCATCGAGCATCATCGGCCCGCATGAGCCGATCGTCGTTCCGTACGATGTGCAGCAGGCTGATTGGGAGCTGGAGCTCGCGGCGGTGATCGGTAGATCGGCTCGGCGCGTCTCTCGTGAGGAGGCCTTGAACGTAGTGGCGGCGTTTACGATCGCCAATGACATCACGGCACGCGAGCGCGTCGCCCGGCCGGACGCGCCGCAAATGGGAATGGATTGGGTGGCGAGCAAGGGTGCGCCGACCTTCCTCCCAATCGGTCCCTGGCTCACTCCGGCGGAATTCGTGGGCGACCCCCAAACTCTTCAGGTCACCCTGAGGCTCAACGGACAGGTCATGCAGGACGAGTCGACCGCGGACATGATCTTCTCCGTCGCGAGGATCATCGAGTTCATATCGCTTCACGTGCAACTGTTGCCCGGAGACCTGGTGCTCACCGGTTCACCTTCCGGCAATGGGACTCACTACAATCGATTCATCCGGGATGGCGATCTTCTAGAGGGTGAGATCACCGGTCTCGGCTGCCTCCGCAATCCCTGTCTCACCGAGGCTCGCTCGCCGGCATCAGGAGAGCCCTGAATATGTCTACTCATGGGGTGACCCACATTCGCTACGTTGGAGTGAGCGTGCCGAGCTTCGACACCGAGCGGAGGTTCATCGCGGAGGTCTGGGGTCTCCCGGCGGTCGCCGCGAATACCGAAATAGCGTACTTCGCGGCTGCAAGCTCAGCAGATGCCTATGTGTACCGGTTGCGCGCAGGCAACGAGAGACGACTCGATGTCATCGCCTTGGCCGTCGGCAGCGATGCCGCGGTAGAGGCGACGGCCCAGCGACTCGCGCGCGCCGGTGTGAAGCTGATCTCGGAGCCGCACCGGCTGCAAGGACCTGGGGGTGGCTATGGCTTTCGCTTCTTCGACTGCGATGGACGAACGCTCGAAGTCTCGAGCAGTGTCGAGACAAGAGCGCCACGCGCCCTCGGCCGCGGGGAGTCGATCCCGGGAACGCTGTCGCACGTCGTGCTGCATACGCCGGATATCCGAACGTCCGTTGCCTTTTACGAGCAGCACCTTGGCTTGCGGGTGAGTGACTGGCTCGGGGAGTTCATGTGCTTCCTGCGGTGCAATTCCGTACACCACTGTCTCGCGTTCCTTCCCGGCCCCGCGTGCCTCAATCACGTCGCGTTCGAGATGCGCGACCTCGACGAGATGATGCGCGGGATCTCGCGTCTCGCAAAGCAGAACGTCGTGCTCGGTTGGGGACCGGGGCGACACACCGCCGGGAACAACACCTTCGCCTACTTTCTCGCGCCTTCGGGCCAGGTACTCGAGTACACCGCCGAGGTTCAGCGCATCGACGAAGCGACGTGGAAGCCGACCGTATACGCACCCGCCCCCGAGGTCACCGACCAGTGGGGCACCGGCTCGCTGAACGGCGGGGGCCCACAGAAACTCGGTGCGCCCACACCCGACCCCGGACTGTGGATACCACCTCCGCTCTAGCAACCGAGTGCCTGCCTCACGAAAGGGGAATCGCCGATGAATCGCACCGCCATTCTCGCCTGCATCATGGCCGTCGTTGGGCTTGGGGCCCTAAACGTGCCGCAGGCCCGCGCGGCCGAGTGCGCGCAGCTCGCGACCCTCAAGCTTGCGCACGTCCACGTCGCACTCGCAGAGAGCGTTGCCGCCGGCGCCTTCGAGCCGCCGGGCGGAGCAGGATTCGGCGTGCCACCAGGCGCCTACACGCATCTGCCGGCGTTCTGCCGCGTGACAGGCACGATCCGCCCGACGCGCGGTTCGGATATTCGCTTCGAGGTGTGGCTGCCGGCATCGAACTGGAACGGCAAGTTTCTCGGGACCGGCAATGGCGTGTGGGCGGGCTCGATCACCTATTTCTCCATGATCGCCCCGTTGAGCATGGGATACGCCACGGCCGCGACGGACGACGGACATCAGGGCAACCCGCTCGATGCGGGCTTCGCGGCGGGACACCCCGAGAAGCTCGAGGACTTCGGGTACCGCGCCCTACACGAGACGACCCTTACCGCAAAGGGGTTGATCACGGCCTTCTATGGCTCGAGCGTACATCGCTCGCTCTTCGTGAGCTGCTCGACCGGTGGCCGACAGGGACTGATGGAAGCCTATCGCTATCCGCGCGACTACGACGGCATCTCCGCCATGGCGCCGGCCAACCCGATGGTGGGGCTGATGGTGAGCTCGCTGTGGACAGGGGATGCGACGCTCAAGGACGCCGCGAGTCACATTCCGCTACCCAAGTTCGCGATGATTCACAGGGCCGTCCTCGCGGCGTGCGACGCCCGCGACGGAGTGAAGGACGGCATCGTCTCCTCACCGCAGACCTGTCACTTCGATCCCACGGTCTTGCAGTGCAAGTCCGACGACGGGCCCGATTGCCTCACCGCGCCTCAGGTTGCCGCCTTGCGAGCGATCTACCAGGGACCCCGCAATCCGCGTACGCACCAGTCCATCTTTCCGGGCTTCGAGCCTGGGAGCGAAGGACAGTTGCCGATTCAGACCCTCGGTCCGAAGCCTTTCGGGGCTGCGGTCACCTACTTCGGCGACCTCGTGTTCAAGGATCCGAACTGGAATTTCAAGGACTTCGACTATGACAAGGATGTCGAGCGTGCCGTGCAGGTAGGCAGCGCGCAGCTCGATGTTCCGCCCACGGGTCTCACCCCGTTCCTTGCGGGCGGAGGCAAGCTTCTGCTCTCCCATGGGTGGGCCGATGGCCTCATCCCGCCCATGAGCACGGTCGATTTCTATGCTCGGCTCAGCCGGCATCTGACCCCGAAAGAAGCGAGGAATACGCGCCTGTTCATGATTCCCGGCATGGCTCATTGCGCCGGCGGCGACGGGCCGTTCCTCTTCGACCCGATCTCAACTCTCGATGACTGGGTGGCGAGTGGACACGCTCCGGAGCGGATCGTCGTGAGCAATCCGCCGGGAGCGCCCCTTCGCACGCGGCCGTTGTGCCCCTACCCGCAGGTGGCCGCCTTCGTCGGCCACGGAAGCACCGACGAGGAGCAGAACTTCAGATGCGCGGCTCCCACGCGCTGAGGAGCGCCGCGGGCAGAGCTGCAGCAGAAAACCGGAGCCGCGCATGATCAATCGCAGAGAGTGGATGAGTGCAGCCGCGCTCGCAGCCTTCGCGGCCGCCGACTGTGCCGATGCCGCAGCGCATCGCTTGGTCCAACCGCCGCGAGGCGCCAAGGTCCCCGCATTCTCGTTCCTGTACGAGTGCATCGCGACGCTTGCACCGCCCTTGGACTTCGGGCCGACGCTCGACGGACAGCGGCGGGTGATTCCGCTCACGGGCGGCACGTTCGAGGGCCCGAGGATGCGCGGGCAGGTCGTCGCGAACGGTGCGGACTGGAATCTCTCGCGCAACGACGGCGCGAGCACCGTCGATGCCGCCTATTACCTCAAGACCGATGACCAGGTCCTCATCCGGATCGTGAACCGGGGCACCGGCACCCACGCCGCTGCCGCCGAACCCAACGCCCCGGAGCTCTTCTTCATGTACACGCATCCCGAATTCGAGGCACCGACCGGGCGGTACGACTGGCTCAACCGCGCAATGTTCATCGGAACCCTCGGCGCCCGGCGCGGCATGAGGAATGAGGTGCTCATTCGGGTCTTCGAACTGACCTAAGTCTTATAAGTTATACTTTCAATAACTTATACAGCTATTGTCGAGTCAATTCGAGGGGTAGCCAGCAAAGCCAGTGAACCGCACGGACGGCGCTGGCGTAGGCAGCGGTGTGAGGCCCTGTAAGCCACGTGCGGCGTCGATACCCGCCTCCGTCAAAAGGATGCGGTGATACCGGGGGAAAGCCCCGTGGCGCGTCGTGTACGAGCGCCGGTTCGCCGTGTGCACCACGAGCCCGCGCATCTTGAGTCCCCTCCAGGTGGACCACGACACGTCGTTGACTTCACCGTATTTGAGGTCGGCCGCCTCGAGTACCTGTTTCATCCGGGGTGTTATTCGCATCGTTCTATCCTCCGGCTGCAGGCGTCAGTGTACGCCCGTGCAGATTGCAGTTGAATGTCACCGATATCCTGTGCCCTCTCTGTGCCGCCTCCCCGGCCGGGCGCGCGGTCAGAACGCCCCCGCGGACTCCTTCGGAAACTCAAGCTCCTCAGGGCTCGAGACGCCGACGCTTCAGACGTAGCGCGGAATCGGCCCAACCTGTCGGGTGACGTTCTCGCCGAGGCTGAAGAAGAGCTCGTCGACGTAGCACCAGCCCCACCCCTCGGGCGGATCGTAGCCCTCGATGATCGGGTGTCGCGTCGAATGAAAGTGCTTCGTCGCATGCCGGCCCGGTGATTGATCGCAGCAGCCGACATGGCCGCAGGTGCGGCAGATCCGCAGGTGCACCCAGCGACCCCCCACCTTTAGACACTCCTCGCAGCCGCGCGCGCTGGGAGTTACCACTTGAATGCCCTGCAAATGAGTGCAGCGATCGCTCACGACACGAACTCCCGGCAATATGGCAGACGGGACCGAGGCGCTCGCCCTCGGTTAAACTGCCCGGGCGATGTTACGCTCAAGGAGCTCCGTGCGCGAAGCGAAGTCTGAAGCACGCCGAACTGAGCCTGGCTCCAACATCCCGTCGAGATCGGCGATCAGGCGCGCGATCGAGAGCGGCGACATACGGGAGGGCTGGCAGCAAAGCGCCCGAAGGCTGGTGGATAACCGTATTGCGGGCGCGCGGCCTTGAATCGCATCTGCACGATCGATATGCACACGGGCGGTGAGCCTCTACGAGTGATCACCTCCGGCATACCGCCGCTCGAGGGCAAGACAGTGCTCGCGAAGCGACGCTACTTTCGGGAGCACTGTGATCGCCTGCGGACCGGTCTGATGTGGGAACCGCGGGGCCACGCTGATATGTATGGCGCGGTGGTGACAGCGTCGGCGGACGCGGATTTCGATGTGTTCTTTCTGCACAACGAAGGCTACAGCACGATGTGCGGCCACGCGATCATCGCGCTAACGACGCTCGCGGTAGAGGTTGGATTGCTGGACCGGGCGCCCAGTCACCTTGATGGCTCACAGGTGCAGATCAGCTTCAGTGTCCCCGCCGGCCGGATCGAGGCAAAGGCGCGGGTCGAGAATGGCAAGGCACGGGACGTGTGCTTTCGCAATGTGCCGTCTTTCTTGTACCTCAAGGACCAACACGTCGACGTACCCGGACTGGGGCATGTCGGTTTCGATGTGGCTTACGGTGGCGCATTTTACGTCCTCGTCAAGGCGGCAGCCCTCGGCCTGGAGCTCACGCCGCGAGCCGTCGATCAACTCATCGATCACGGCCGGCGAATCAAAAGGGCCGTGGCGAGTGCCTTCATCATCGAGCATCCCTTCGAGCCGGACCTGAGCTTTCTTTACGGCACGATTTTTACCGGCGCCGCGCACGAGCTCGGCCACCACAGCCGCAACGTCTGCATCTTTGCCGATGGCGAGCTCGACCGGTCCGCGACGGGTTCCGGCGTGAGCGCCCGGGCGGCTCTCCACTACGCGAAGGGCGAGCTCCGCATGAACCAGCCGATCACCGTCGAAAGCATCCTCGGGACGACGATGACCGTGGAGGCCGTCGAGTGTACGAACTTCGGCCCCTACGAAGCGGTCATACCGCAGGTTGGGGGAGTGGCGTTCATTACGGGCCGGAACGAATTCTGCTTCGACCCTGAAGATTCACTAGCGAGCGGTTTCATCTTTCGATAGCACTGATGGGCAACCGGATACTACTGGTGCTTTATGGGGTCGCGATGGTGGCCGTCATCGTCGCTGTAGACTTCGTGTTCTTCAGACACCGCCTCTGGGAACGGCTGATGGTGAACATCGGCATTGTCTTGGTTTTCGCAGCTTTCTACCTGAGATTTCTCAGGCGTCCGTAGCGTCGCTTCGCTCCAGTCAACGCCAGGCTTCACGCCGCAGCGCTGCCACGTCCACGTGGTCCGCGAGCCATACACCCTGCGCATCCACGCGCACGGGCAGCGCCATCAATGATCTACCCAGGCAGGGCCCGGAAATGCACAGTCCGGTGTCCTTCTCGAACAGCGCGCCATGCATGCTGCACTGAATAAGACGGCGGTCGTATGTAAGAAACTCGTCAGGCAGATAGTTCAGCGGATAGGACAGGTGCGGGCAGCGATTCACGTAGGCGCGTGCACCATCGGGCGCCTGCACTACGAAGCCTCGCAGCGGCCAATCGCCCTCGCCGAGCCGAAACTCGCGACAGCCCCCAGGCGGAAGCTCATCGAGCCGGCACAGAAGATTCCCGAGATCGGGCATGGAGACACAACGAAGGCAGCGGCACAACGCTCAGCGAGGCAGTATAGACGAAGACTTGTGCACAGCCATCGACCGCGGTCCCTGGCGCGTATTAGAGTGAACGTCACTGCTGATTGCACCTGGCCCGAGGAGCCGCGATGGTCAAAGGGGGCGAGACCCGCCGCGCACAGTATGCGGTTGACAACTTGTTCGTCGACCGTTGGTCCCCACGCGCGATGAGTGGCGAGGCGATCGCCACCCACGAGCTGATGAGTCTCTTCGAGGCGGCGCGCTGGGCACCCTCTTCCGGCAACGCGCAGCCTTGGCGAATGCTCTACGCCCTGCGCGATGGCCCCGATTGGCCGACCTTCTTGAGTCTCCTCAGCGAGCAGAACAGAACCTGGGCGGGCAACGCGGGTGCGCTGGTGCTCTTCGCCTCAAAGAAGACGAACGACCGAACACATCAGCCGTCCGTGACCCACTCGTTCGATACCGGCGCTGCCTGGGCGTTCTTCGCGCTGCAGGGTTACCTCAACGGCTATGCGGTGCACGGGATGCAGGGCTTCGACTACCACCGCGCACAACGGGAGCTGAACATTCCCGACGCGTTCCGCGTGGAGGCAATGGCGGCCGTCGGCAGACCCGGATCCACGGCGTCGCTCTCACTGCCGCTGCAGCAGCGGGAGACTCCGAATGATCGCCGCCCGCTCGCCGAGAGCGTATGCGAAGGCAAGTGGGCGCTCAAAGGCTAAGGGCCGATTCCAAGTCGCGCCACAGGTCTTCGGGGTCCTCTATCCCCACGCTCAGTCGCAGCAACGATGGCGGCAGGTGCTCCTGACCTGGAACGGCAGCGCGACGCTCGATGGTGGACTCGACGGAACCGAGGCTCGTGGCGTGCTCGATGAGCTTCAGGCGCGCTATGACCTCGTCCGCCGCCGTCGCATCGCCGCGCACGTCAAAGGAGATGATCGTCCCGAACCCTCGCATCTGGTGTCGCGCGGTCTCATAACCGTCGTGCGTCGGCAGGCCCGGAAAGCGGGTCGCCGTGACGGCCGGATGAGTGGCAAGCCGCTGTGCCAGAGTCATGGCGGTCGCTTGCATGCGTGCGAGCCGCAGCCCCATCGTGCGGGCGCCACGGATAGCCAGGAACGCCTCGAGCGCCCCTGGCGTTGCGCCCTGCAGTTCGCGCGCTCCGCGCAGCGCTTGGAAGAGCACTTGGCTTCGCACCGACGCCACACCCGTCAAGAGATCCGAATGCCCGCCGATGAACTTCGTCGCCGACTGCACCGACACGTCGGCACCGAGCGCCAGAGGGCGCTGGTTCAATGGCGTCGCAAAAGTGTTATCGACGCCGAGCAGCGCACCTGATTTGCGAGGTGCTGCACAGATGGCACGGAGATCGGCGACGTGCAGGAGAGGATTAGAGGGAGACTCCACCCAGATCAGGTCAGCCTCTTGGCAAGCACGCAGCCAGTCGTGAGTGGCTGTGATCGCCACACGACGCACACGCCACTGGCGCTGGTCCTCACCCCAACGCGCGAGCCCGCTCACGCCCTGATAGCAATCCTCCGGGATGACCACGAGCGCGCCGGTAGCCACGTGCTGGAAGACTGCCGCGATCGCTGCCATGCCGGAGGAGAAAGCGACCGCGCGACCTCCCTCGAGTCCACCGACGATCTCCTCGAGTGCCTCCCAACTGCGCGTTCCCTCGTTGCGCGCATACGCTCTCGGCGTTCCAAGCACAAAGTTAGACGCCGGTATGATGGGCACATTCAGCGGGGCTCCGCGGACACGGTCACGCCCCGCAGCCACCAGCCAGCTGTCGGGCGCGTACTCGCTGTCCGGCGGCGGATTTACAGTACTCATAGCCATTCCCGAGCTATGCTATTGCAGCCTCGGCGCTGCGTTCGGAGCGCTTGCGCGCGTGCGGATCGAGGAACCTCTTGCGCAGTCTGACGGCACTCGGTGTCACCTCGACCAGCTCGTCATCCTGCACGTAAGCGATGGCCTGCTCCAGGCTCATCCGGCGCGGGGGCGTCAGTAACATCGCGTCGTCCTTGCCCGCAGCGCGAATATTGGTGAGCTTCTTCTCCTTGATCGGATTCACGTTGAGGTCCGAGCCCCGGTTATGCTCACCCAGGATCATGCCGACATAGACCTTGTCGCCTGGCTTCACGAAAAGCGCGCCGCGCTCCTGCAGGTAAAACAGAGCGTAATGCACCGCCTCGCCCTCGGCGTTCGAGATCAATGACCCAAACCGGCGACCCTCGGTGGGTCCCTTCCACGGCCCATACCCGGCGAAGAGGCGATTCATCACCCCGGTGCCACGCGTGTCTGTCAGGAACTCCCCGTGATATCCGATCAATCCACGGGTCGGAACCAGGAACGTCAAGCGCATCTTCCCGGCGCCAGAGGGCCGCATGTCTCGCAGCTCGCCCTTGCGCCGGGTGAGCTTCTCCACCACGACGCCTGTATAGGGCTCATCGAGATCGACCAGGACCTCCTCCATCGGCTCTTCGCGCTCGCCGGTTGTCTCATTGAGGCGAGTCAGGACACGCGGTCGGCCGATCGTGAGCTCGAACCCCTCGCGCCGCATGGTCTCGATCAGCACACCGAGCTGTAACTCGCCACGGCCGGCGACTTCGATCGCCTCGGCCTCGCTGCTTTCGCTCACCCTGATCGCAACGTTGCCCTCGGCCTCGCGGAACAGCCGCGCCCGGATCTGCCGCGAGGTCACCTTGGTGCCTTCGCGTCCGCCGAGCGGCCCATCATTGATGCGAAATGTCATTGCCAGTGTCGGCGGATCGACCGGAATAGCCGGGAGCGGCGCAGAAAGTTCTAGGGCCGCGATCGTGTCGGGCACCGTAGCCTCGGCAAGGCCTGCGACCGCAATGATGTCGCCGGCCTCGGCTTCCTCGACCGGCACACGATCGAGGCCGCGAAACGACAGCAGCTTCGTCATGCGACCGGTCTCAACCACCTGACCATCGACGTGCAGCACTTTGACCGGCATGTTGAGCCGCGCGCGGCCTTGCTCGACGCGGCCGGTGAGCACCCGACCAAGATAGTTGTCGTAGTCGAGAATGGTTGCGACCATGGCGAACGGCGCATCGGCCGCGACCGCCGGCGGCGGCACGTGGCGCACGATCACCTCGAAGAGCGCCGTCAGGTCGCGGCGCGGCCCATCGAGCGCCGCATCTGCCCACCCATGCCGGCCGGAGGCGTACAGCATCGGAAAATCGAGCTGCGCATCGGTGGCGCCGAGCGCGGCGAAGAGGTCGAAAATCTCGGTGTGGACTTCCTCGGGGCGCGCGTCAGCCCGATCCACCTTGTTGACCACCACGATCGGACGCAGGCCGCGTCCGAGCGCCTTGCCGACCACGTACTTCGTCTGCGGGAGGACACCCTCGGCGGCATCGACCAGCACCAAGGCACCATCGACCATGTTGAGGATGCGCTGGACCTCGCCTCCAAAATCGGCATGTCCCGGCGTATCGATGATGTTGATGCGGGTACCGCGCCATAGGACCGAGGTGCACTTGGCGAGGATCGTGATTCCGCGTTCGCGCTCGAGCTCGTTGCGGTCGAGCGCTCGCTCGGCGACCAGCTGATTGTCGCGAAACGCGCCCGACTGGCGCAGCAGCTGATCGACCAGAGTGGTCTTGCCGTGATCGACGTGTGCGATGATCGCGATGTTGCGGAGGTCCATGCGTTTCCCTGGCGTACGGGTACGTCACGGCTGCCCGACAGCCGTCTCGATTCTCGACCTGGAGGCAAGTCTCTAGTGCGCTCGATGCGCACTCGCTCGGTGCCCCGGGGTGGCCCACCGCTGCTGCTCAAGCGCCCGGAGGCGTCCAGGCGTGCATCAAGTCGTTCGCGGTGGTGGCGCTGGCAACCGACTGACCGGCCAAAGCTGGGACTCGCGAGCTACCTTGCATCCTGCGCCCGAGTCGTGCCGATCCCACGTCGGAGCCGGCGCGGATGATACGCCAGAAGCGAGTCCAACGCGAATGCGAGCTCGTAGATCACCAATGCGCTCGAGGTGCGCTCAAGCCACGTGGCCGGCAGTGGGTGCCCCCCCGCGGGTACCTCTCGACCGACAAGAAGTGATTTGACTACAGCGTAGCTGCAGGGCGTAACATTCGAGCAAACAGGGGTGTCTTGCACTCTCAGAGAGCCCTGGTCTTCACGACAATGAGTTGGACCTAGGTCCAGATGCCCCGGACGGAGCCCTCGCAAGCGGTATTCGTGAGTTACGCGTCACAGGATGCGGAGCCTGCCCGCAGGCTTTGCGAGACACTCAGCGCGGCCGGCATCGAGGTCTGGCTCGACCAGAGCGAGCTGCGGGGCGGCGACGAATGGGACCGCAAGATCCGCAAGCAGATCCGCGATTGCGCGCTCTTCGTCCCGCTCATCTCCGCGAACACCCACGCCCGCATCGAGGGATACTTTCGCCTCGAATGGAAGCTCGCGATCGATCGTTCTTACCGGATGGCGCCGGACCGGACCTTTCTGCTGCCGGCGGTCATCGACAGCACGCCACAAAACGACGAGCGGGTACCCGAGCGATTCCGCGAGCTGCAGTGGACACACCTTCCAGGAGGTGAGCCGGCGCCCCCATTCATAGAGCGGGTCCGGATGCTACTCGCGTCCGCGGCTGCATCCGTGCAGTCCGGCGCCTCGCCTCTGCGAAGTGCCTCCGCGAGCAGTTCGCCGCGCTCGGCAGCGCGCACGCGCGAGAAAGCGGCTTACCTCGCGATCGGGGCCGTGGCGGCTGCTCTCCTTGGCTATACGGCGCTCGAGCGTCTGATCGGCTCGAGACCTCCCGCTTGGCTGCACGGCGCCTCTATCGCAGTGCTGCCACTGGCCAACGAGAGCGGGGATGCGAGCGAGCAGTATTTCTCGGATGGGATTTCGGAGGATCTGATCACCGCGCTCTCGCAGCTCCCCGGACTGAAGGTGATCGGGCGCACATCGGCGTTCCAGTTCCGAGACTCCAAAGAGGATAGCCGCGGTATCGGAGCCAAACTCGCAGTGGCGCACCTCCTCGAGGGAAGCGTGCGCCGTTCAGGCGAGACGGTGCGGGTGAGCGCCGAGCTCATCGACACCGCTGATGGCAGCACGCAGTGGTCACAGCGCTACGATCGGCCCTACAAGGATCTCTTCGCGCTCCAGGACGAGATTACGCGTGCCGTGGCCGGGGCACTGCGTGCGAAGCTCCTGCCGCGCGAGCAGGCCGCAGCACAGAGCGAGCGCCCCCCGGGCGGAAGTCTCGAGGCCTACAACGCCATGCTCGAGGGCCGGTTTCATGCGTCCCGTCACACGGAAGCCGATTTTCGCAAGTCGATCGAGTATCTGACGAGGGCTACCGAGATCGATCCGCAGTATGCCTTCGCCTGGAGCGCGCTTTCGCAGATGTGGTCCAACCTCGGTACCCAATCCGACGTCGGACCGGCCCAGGAGGCGTATGGGAAGGCACGCGCAGCCGCCGCGCGTGCGCTCGCCCTCGCGCCCGACCTCGCGGCTGCGCACTTTGCCAGAGGCTGGCTACTTCAGGTCGCCGACTTCGACTGGCGCGGCGCTGAAGCAGAGTTTCGCCGGGCGCTGGAGCTCGCACCGAACGACGGCGTGGCGAAGTCGAAACTCGCCGACCTGCTCGCCACTTTTGGCCAGGTAGAGCCGGCGGTCGAGCTCACCCGGCAGGCGCTCGCTACTGAGCCCTTGCGGGCCGCATGGTACAGCTATCTTGCGGGTTATCTCTCGGGGCTCAACCGGCTCAACGAGGCCGAGCAGGCAATCCGTAGCGCCATCGAGATACAGCCCGCTGCGGCCTCTTATCACCAGCTGCTTACCGTCATCGAAATCCAGCGCGGCGACTCGCAGGCGGCACTGAGCGCCGCTCAGCAGGAGCCCCCCGGAACATGGCACGACAGCGCCGTCGCCCTCGCGCTGCAGATCGGCCCCGATCGCCGCGCGGCCGATGCGGCGTTGCAGACATTGATCAAGCGCGATGCCGGCACGAGCGCATATCAAATCGCGCAGGTTTACGCATTGCGCAACGACACCAAGGCGACATTCGCGTGGCTGGATCAGGCCTGGAACAACCGCGACACGGGGATTGCCTACCTTCTCTACGACCCGTTCATCCTGCGCTTCAAGGACGACCCGCGCTTCGCGGCCTTCTGCGGCAGGGTCGGCCTGCCGGTGCCGCCGCTGGCGCCTGCACGCAAGTTGACCTGACCCCGCGTACCGGCAACCCTCGGTCCAGCCACGACCGCTGCGACGTAGTCGCCCCGGTCGATGAGCCGCTCGAACGCGAGCGCACCCTCCGCAAGATCAGTCCCTGACCCCGTGAATCTCCTTGAGGCGCTGCAACGCAGCGGCTGCCCTCGCGGACTCCGCAGCGACCCGCGGAAGCACAGCTTCCGTAGTGCCTTCCGTGCGCATGATCTCGACGGTCCGGGCAGCAGCCTCGTAATAGTCTGCCCACAGCCGCCGTACCTCGGCGGCCTCCTGCGGGGTCAATGTCCTACCCATGGACCATCCTTGCTTGCATGCATTGCGAGCGTCGGCACCACCCGCTCGTCCATCAGGCTATGCGCCGACATCATTCGGCGAGAGTACCGGTCGCACTCACGACAATCCTTGCCTTTTCCTCACTACGCCTCACCGGCTCCTCACCTCGCACCTTATCTCCTCCCAGCCCCCCACGCACGGCCTTATCGTGTCGGCCACGCTCCAGGAGGACGATCTCGATGCGAGCCCCTACTGAGCCACTGCGGACGGGCAATCTGCAAAGCCGAGCGGCAGCACGGTCCAGGTCTCATCGGGGATCTCATCGGCATCGCCCCGCGCGGTTTGCACGCGAATCATACCGGTGCGCTCGTCATACCCGGTGACGCAGACGATGATCCCCTGGTCCCACCGCAGGTACCATTGACCGACGCGAGCGCGACCTACTCCTGTGTTCATGATGTCACTCCTGATCGAATCGCACGATCCGCACATTGGCGAAGCGCATCCCTGCCGACAATAGGAGGAAGTGCTGACGTGCATGGATCACGAAGACATCGTCGGTCTGGCGTACGTACTTCCCGCACTAGCGATCGGGGAGGCCCTTCTTGCTCAGCCACCGCGAGGGGTCTGCCGCCGCATCCAGTATTTCGCGGATCTTCGTCGTCAGTGCACCCGGAGTGAATGGCTTCTGCAGGAAGGCAGCACCGCTCGGCAACTCCCCCTCGAGGATGCCGTCCGTGTAGCCGGAGGTGAACAGGATCTTGATATCCGGGCGATCCGCACGGACTCTCTCCGCCAGCTCTCTCCCATTCATGTGCGGCATTACCACGTCCGTCATCAGCAGGTCGATGGGCTCCGGGTTCTTGTCGATGATCCCCAAGGCCTCGGGGCCGTTGCTTCCCTCGAGCACCTGGAACCCGCTGCGCCTCAGGATTCCGGCAGCAACCCTTCGCAGCTGATCCTCATCCTCGACGAGCAGAATCGTCTCGGCGCCGCGCGCTCGCGGCGGCGCGACGGAGGCAGTGCCTCTCTCCGGGACAAGATCGACACGGGGCAGGTAGATCTTGAACGTGGTGCCATGGCCGAGCTCGCTGTAGAGCTGGATGCTACCGCCCGCCTGTTGGACGATGCCGAACACCGTGGCAAGCCCAAGGCCGGTGCCCTTGCCCTTCTCCTTGGTCGTGAAGAACGGTTCGAATACCCGCGCCTGGGTCGCTTTGGTCATTCCCACTCCGGTGTCGCTTACGGCCAGCAGCACGTATCGCCCCGGCTTCATGCCGATGTGAGCCACGACGTACTCCTCGTCGAGATCGACGTTTGCGGTCTCCAGCGTGAGTCTGCCGCCGCCCGGCATGGCGTCGACGGCATTCACCGCGAGATTCATCAAGATCTGCTCGATCTGACCGGGATCGGCCCTGCAGCTGCCGAGTGGCGCGCCGAGCCGCGTAACGAGAGTCACGTCCTCGCGGATCAGCCGGCGTAACATCGCATCGATGTTGTTGATGACCTCATTCACGTCCAGGATTCTCGGTTCGACCACCTGTTGACGGCTGAATGCGAGCAGCCGCCGCGTGAGAGAGGCGCCGCGCTCTCCGGCACTCTTGATTTCCTCGACGTCCGCACGCAGCGGATGATCCGGCGCGAGGTCCTCGAGGATCATCCCGCAGTAGCCCAGAATGACCGACAGCAGATTGTTGAAGTCGTGGGCCACGCCGCCGGCGAGAATTCCGATGGCCTCCATCTTCTGGACGTGTCGCAGCTGCTCCTCCGTACGGCGCAACTGCTCCTCAGCGCGCCGGCGCTCGGAGAGATCGGTGATGATGGCAAGGCAACGGGCCTCATCGAGCATGGCGACAGCGACCATGACCGGAATGCGCGTGCCGTCGTTGCGGATGTGCTCCATCTCCCACGGCGCCGCCGCCCCCGTGGTGCGCAGCAGCTCGACCGCCTTGTCGGTGAGGGGCTTGAACTCGAGAGGAGTCATCCGTGCCCAGTTCATCTTCCCCTCGAGGAGCTCCTCCCGGGTGAAGCCGCAGATGCGCAGGTACGCATCATTAGCCTCCAAGATCCCACCGATCAGGTCCGCGATCGCGATGCCGACGATGCCGGACTCCGAAAGCCGAGCGAAGCGTGCCTCGCTGATCCGCAGCGCCTCTTGCGATCGCCGCCGCTCGAGGCGCGCCCGGGTTTCGCGAATCTCCCGCTCGACAGCGACCGGCAGCCGTGCCAACTTATCCTTCAGCACGTAATCACGCGCTCCTGCGCGCATCGCACGCACCGCCGCCTCCTCCCCGACCGTCCCCGACACGATGATGAGCGGGATGTCGAGCTCCTTATCCTTGAGCAGCTCTATCGCAGCGAGCGCATCGAGGCCGGGGAGCGACCAATCGCAGAGGATCACGTCCCAGCGCTCCCGCTCGAGCGCCTGCTGGAGGCCAGCGGCCGTGTCGACCCGCTGTGTGTGCAGGCGCCCCAGCGCCCGATCGAGCTCGTGGATGATCAGCTTGGCATCGGTTTCCGAGTCCTCGACGAGGAGCACACGCACCGATTCGCTCACGAGGCCCTGCTCCCCTTGCCGGCAGGCGCCGTCTCGTTGAGCAGGAGCCAGAACATCCCGAGCGCTCGCGCCGCTTCCGCAAATTCGGCGAATTCGACGGGCTTGCGCACGTAGGCATTCGCCCCGAAGGAATAGCTCTTGACGATGTCCTCCTCCTCGCGCGAGGAGGTCAGAACAACGACTGGCAAAAAGCGCGTCCGTTCGGCGGCACGCAGCGCTTTGAGCACCTCGAGCCCCCCCACGAGCGGCAGGTTCAAGTCGAGCAGCACGAGTGAGGGGCCGACGCCGGCATCCCGTCCGCTGTGTCGTCCGGTACATAGAAGGTACTCGAGCGCATCCCTGCCGTCCCGAACGACGACGATCTCGTTCGCTACTCCGCACTTGCTGAAGGCGCGCAGCGTGAGCTTCTCGTCCGTCGCGTTGTCCTCGACGAGCAGGATGTGCTTGTTCACCTCTCCTCCTCCCGCAGCGCTTCCGCCAAGAGTGTGAAGTAGAAAGTCGCGCCCGCATTGGGCGCGGACTCGGCCCAGATTCGCCCGCCGTGGCGCATCACGATGCGCTGGGCGGTCGCGAGCCCGATACCGGTGCCCGGGAACTCGGCGGCCGTGTGCAGGCGCTGGAAGGGCACGAAGAGCTTGCCGGCGTAGGTGGGGTCGAAGCCGGCTCCGTTGTCGCGGACGAAGAACGCATCGACTCCGTCGCTGCGGCAGCGGCCCACCTCGATCATCGGCGCGCTCGACTTGGAGGTGAATTTCCAGGCGTTGCGCAGCAGGTTCTGCAGCAGGTCACGTGCGAGTTCCGGGTCCGCACGAGCGCCGAGCTGGTCCTGGATGCGCACTTCCACCGTCCGCTCGGGCGCGGCGCGGCCGAGCTCGTCGGCGACTGCGCGCGCCACGGCGGACAGATTCACCGCTTCCAGCCTGAGGCTCGTGCGGGTGACCCGCGACAGCGACAGGAGCGCATCGATGAGCCGTCCCATGCGCTCGGCACTCTGCACGATCTCGTGCAGACACTCCTGAGCGTCGGCATCGAGGCTCGCACTGTGCTCATCGAGCAGGATTCGCGCGAAGCCGTTCATGCCCCGGAGCGGCGCGCGCAAGTCGTGCGCCACCGCGTAGCTGAACGATTCGAGCTCCCGGTTGGCAAGCGCAAGCGAAGCGGCGACCCGCTTGCGCTCGGAAACATCGCGGATGGAACTCGCGACGAGCAGTCCCTCGGTCGTTTCGATCGGGCTGAGGCTGATCTCGACGGGGAACTCGGAGCCGTCCTTGCGCAGTCCATAGAGTTCGAGTCCCGATCCCATGCCGCGGACCTTCGGGCCGTCAACGTAACCGCCGCGATGGCCGACGTGACCGGCGCGGAAGCGCTCGGGCATGAGAACCTCGACACTCCGGCCGATGAGCTCGGCCCGCGCATAGCCGAACAGCCGCTCCGTCTGCGCATTGACGAGGACGATCTGCCCCGATCGATCCACGATCACCTTCGCATCCGGGGCGGATTCGAGCAGCGCGCGGAACTTGTCCTCAACGAGCTTGCGCTTGCTCACGTCGCGGATCGCACTCGCGACGAGCAGCCCCTGGGCCGTCGCGACCGGACTCAGGGAAATCTCGACCGGGAACTCGCTCCCGTCCTGGCGTCGCCCGAAAAGCTCGAGTCCGGACCCCATGCCACGGAAGCGCGGATCGCGGCCATAACCCCGCCGATGCAGCGGGTGAGCGGCGCGCAGCCGCTCCGGTACCAGGATCTCGATCGACTCACCGACCAACCGTGCGCGCGGATACTGAAAGAGCTTCTCGGCCTGTGCATTCACGAGCACGATGCGGCCGTCCTCCGCAGCGACGATGATCGCATCGGGCGCCGACTCGAGGAGCGCCCGAAAGAGCGCCTCCGTCGGCGTGCCGCCCCCGGTATGCTCAGGCCCCTCGAGCGCGCGCTCGACCGGTGGACTTTCAGCGAACAAGGTGTCCTCGGCCATGAGTTCAGGATTCCACGCTGGCACGCTTGGCGGAGGAACTCTCCTGCGCAGCCACCGCTCCAACCTCACCGAGCGCGCGCCGCACTTTCCCGAGGAGCGTCGCACGATCGAAAGGCTTGACGAGAAAATCGACGACGCCGAAATCGAGCGTCGCGCGCACACTCTCCCGGTCCGCGCTGCCGGTGACAATCACGACGGGCAACTCGCTTCCGCCCGGCAACGCGCGCAGCCTGCGCAGGACCTCGACGCCGTCGATCTCCGGCATTCTGAGGTCGAGCAGCACGAGCGCGGGAACCGAGTGCGTGATCGAGCGCAGCGCCTCGACACCACTGCTCGCGAAGCTGAGCTCGATATCCGAGTGCTCGAGAAGCCGCCCGATGAGTTTGCGCTGCGCAGGGTCGTCGTCAACGACGAGCACCCGCACGTGCGCCCGACCAGTCGGTGCGGGTGCCTCCGTGACTACGCCGCCCGTGTTTCGCGCTGTCGCCGGGATCGGAGGCTGCTCGGGCACCCTTCCCTGCAACTCGAGCGCGCGAATCACCGTATGCACAGCCATGGCGAACCGCGTGATATCCGCACTTGCAGGCCAGAAGACCACATAATCGTCGAACAGGCCGCGCCGGCAGAGCTGGTAAGCATGTCGCGCCTCCTCCCGGGTGCAGAGCACGATCGTGCCGTGCCTCCCTATTCCAGCCCCCTCGGCGCGTCGATAGAAACCGAGATAGAACTCCTCCGCAGCGGGCAGTTTTCTGAAGGCGAGCACGAGTACGTCCGCGGCATGCTCCCGGCTCTCCTCCGGAGAGGTCCCGCGCTCTACCAGGATGTGTATGTCCTCGAATTCCTTCTCGAGCAGCTCTCGCAGGAGCGCCGCATCGCCGGCATCCTCCGCGACCACGAGCACCGAGATGTGGCGATTCATGGCTCTATTACGCGGACGAGGGGGTCTGAGCGCCCCGCCACGGCTGCATAGCGCCACGGTGGCTCGAGGCCGCGAGCCACGCAATCAAGTCGCGCGCGCACATCGGCTTGGCGATGAAGTAGCCTTGCCCGAAAGTGCAGCCGCGCAGTCTCAGGAACTCGAGATCCGCACCCTCCTCGATCCCCTCCGCGACCGTGTCGAGCTGGAGGGTGCGCGCCATCTCGAGACCTGCCACGCAGATCGCGCGCCGCCGCTCATCCTTCGCGGCGCCATGGACGAACCCCCGATCGAGCTTGATCTCGTCGAACGGCAGCTGACGCAGGTGCGCGAGTGATGAATGGCCGGTGCCAAAGTCATCCATGGAGAGCCGAAAGCGCTTCAACCGCAGCCGACTGAGCACATCGAGCGTCGCGCTCAGCGCCTGCATGGCCTGGGTTTCCGTGACTTCGAGCGTGATCTCCGCGGGAGAGATGCCCTCATCGCGGGCGATTTCCTCGGCCTCGTCCGGGAAGTGAAGACAACCGAGATCGTCCATTGTGACGTTGATCGAAGGACGCACGAGGTAGCCTGCGTTACGCCACGCCCGCGCATGCTTCATGGCGCTCGCCATGACGACCTTGGTGAGCGCTGTCAGTAAGCCGCAATTCGCGGCCGCGGGCAGGAACTGATCGGGATACAGGCATCCGTCCGTCGGGTGTTGCCAGCGCACGAGGGTCTCGACCCGCGCCACCTCGCCCGTGGCAAGCTCGAGAATGGGCTGATAGTGGTTGACGAGCTCGCCCCGCGCCACGGCGCTGCGGAGCGCCTCCGCGCCGTACTGCGGCCGACGTTCTGGGTTGCGCACACCGTTCCCGGGCCGCGGGCTGAATTTCGAGAGCAGCTGTTGCACGTGCCGGCGCGAAAAGGGCTTATGCAAGGATCCGAGGCTGTGGAGGTCAGCCGACGCGACGAGCCGGTCGACGCTGTCGACCAGCCGCTCACCTTCGCCGCTCATGATCACGATGCTGCCCCGAAACCCGCTGCTCACGAGCTGGCGGATGAACTCGACTCCGTCGAGACGCGGCATGTTGAGGTCGAGGAAGAGCAGATCGACGGGTTGGCTGCGGATGTGGCCGAGTGCCTGCTCGCTGTTCGTGAACGACGTCACACGGGCACAGCCGAGCTTCGTCAGCATGCGCACCAGCAGCTGCAGTACGGAACGGTCATCATCGACCAGCGCAATCCGCGTGGTCTGAGGATTCGCGGCCATCGCTCAAGATGACAGATTGGGTCCCACAGCTGGTTGAAGCACCTCACGCGTTCAGCGTTGCCTGCGATGCGGCACGTCACATTCTGGGATACGTGCCGACTAGCCCACCTCGAAGAGGCCCGCCGCGCCCATCCCGCCGCCGATGCACATCGTGACAACGACGCGCTTCGCCCCGCGCTTGCGTCCGGCAATGAGCGCATGGCCCGTGAGGCGCTGACCGCTCATGCCGTACGGGTGACCGATCGCGATCGCACCGCCGTCGATATTGAGCCGTTCGTCCGGAATTGCGAGCTTGTCGCGGCAGTAGAGCACCTGCACCGCGAACGCCTCGTTGAGCTCCCAAAGGTCAATGTCCGCGACCGTGAGATCGGCTCGCTTTAGGAGCTTCGGTACCGCGTACACCGGACCGATACCCATCTCCTTCGGGTCGCAGCCCGCGACCGCGAAGCCTGCGAAGCGGCCGAGCGGCCTGAGGCCGCGGCGCGCAGCCTCCGCGCCGCTCATGACGACGCAGGCGCCCGCACCATCGGAGAACTGGCTGGCGTTGCCCGCGGAGATGAGCCCGCCCGGAAGCGCCGGTCTCAAGCCCTTGATCGAATCGTAGGTCGTCCCGGGGCGCAGGCCCTCATCGACCGCGACCGAGACCTCCCTGGTGTAGAGGCGGCCAGTCTCCTTGTCCATGCCCGCCATCGTCACTGTGATCGGGGCCATCTCCTCGGCGAAGGCGCCGGCCTCTTGCGCTGCGCAGGCGCGCTGCTGGCTACGCGCGCCGTACTCGTCCATGCGCTCGCGGGTGATGCCATAGCGCTTCGCAACCTCCTCGGCGGTCTCGAGCATCGACCAGTAGATCCCTGGCGTGTGCTCGCTGAGCCACGGGTCCCTGGCGAGGTGTTGGTTGAGCTCGTTCTGTACTACGGAGATCGCCTCGACGCCTCCGGCCACGTACACCTCGCCCTCGCCGGCGAGGATGCGCTGCGCGGCCATCGCAATGGTCTGTAGACCCGACGAGCAGAAGCGGTTGACGGTCGCACCAGGGACCGAATCCGGGCAGCCGGCCCGCAGTGCGATCTGACGGGCGATGTTGCCTCCCGTTGCGCCCTCGGGAAGGGCGCAACCCATGATCACATCCTCGATTTCCGCCGGGTCGACCTTGGCGCGATCGATCGCGCTCTTCACGACGTGGCCGCCGAGGGTCGCGCCGTTCGTCAAGTTGAAGGACCCACGCCAGGACTTCGCGAGCGGCGTGCGGGCGGTCGAAACGATGACGGCTTCGCGGCTCATGGCTGGGCTCCCACAGAGTTGAATGCGCCGCCGGCAGCGGCGAGGCGCGCGATCAGGGGTGCGGGTGTCCAGAAGCCCGGATCGCCGTACGGGTTGCGTGCAAGCTCGCGCATGCGCTGCGCAACGCCGTAGAGGCCGACCTCGTCGGCGTAGCACATCGGTCCGCCGCGCCAGAGCGGGAACCCATAGCCCGTGACGTAGACAACGTCGATATCAGAGGCACGCTGTGCAATGCCTTCCTCGAGGATCTTCGCCGCCTCGTTGACGAGCGCGTAGACGAGCCGGTCAACGATCTCCCGCGCTTCGGGCTTGCGCGGCACGAGCTCGAGCGTCCTGCGGTACTCGCTGATCAGATCGTTGACGACTTTGGATGGGTATGCGGTGCGATCACCGGGACGGTAGTCGTACCAGCCGGCGGAGCTCTTCTGACCAAAGCGGCCCAGCTCGCAGAGCCTATCCGCGACTTTCGAGTACTTGAGCTCGGGGCGCTCCACTGCTCGGCGCTTGCGGATGTGCCAACTGATGTCATTGCCGGCGAGATCGCTCATCCGGAACGGTCCCATCGCGAAGCCGAACTTCTCGATGGCACCGTCGATCTCCGCCGGACTTGCGCCCTCGTCGACCATGAAGAGCGCCTGGCGCAGATACTGCTCGACCATGCGGTTCCCGATGAAGCCGTCGCACACGCCCGAGACCACCGCGGTCTTCCTCAGACTCTTCGCGAGCCTCATGGTGGTCGCGAGCACGTCCTTGCCGGTCACCTTGCCCCGCACCACTTCGAGCAGCTTCATGACGTTTGCGGGGCTAAAGAAGTGGGTGCCGATCACATCGGCGGGGCGCTTCGTGAGCGAAGCGATCCGATCGACATCGAGCGTCGAGGTGTTGGTGGCGAGGATCGCGCCGGGCTTCATGACCGAGTCGAGCCTACGGAACACCTGCTCCTTCACGCCCAGGTCCTCGAACACCGCCTCGATGGCGATGTCGGCGGCGGCGATATCCTCGTACCTGAGCGTGGGCTTCAGGAGCTGCGCCTTGCTCTCGGCATCCTGCGCCTTCATGCGACCTTTCTTGACCTGGCCGGCGTAGGTGTCGCGGATACGAGCGACGCCCTTCTCGAGCGGCCCCTGCTCGACCTCGAGCAAGAAGACGGGGATTCCCGCATTGAGGAAGTTGATCGCGATGCCGCTCCCCATGGTCCCCGCGCCGATGACGGCGGCCGCCTTGATCTCGCGCGTCGGCGTCGACGCCGGGACGTCGGGGATCTTGGCTGCGGCCCGCTCCGCGAAGAACAGATGCCGCAGCGCCCGCGACACCGGGGTCACCATGAGCTCCGTGAAAAGCTGCCGCTCGGCCGCGAGGCCCTCCTCGAACGGTTGGGTCGCCGCCGCCTCGATGGCGTCGAGGCACTTGAGCGGTGCGGGGAAGTTCGGATAGGTCGCTCGGATCGTCGTGCGCGCAAATCCCAGAATCGCCTCGATGTTCGCCCCACGCACCTCGAGGTCCCGGACCTTGGGTGGCTTGCCTCCCTCCGCGACCGCCCTGCCCCTGTCGGCTGCGAGCCTGATGGCCTCGGGCAGCGGGTCACCGGGCACCAGTCCATCCAGGAGCCGGCTGCCCTTGAAGAGCTTGGCGGGCACCGGTTCGCCCCCCACGATCACGTTGATCGCATTCTCGATGCCAATCAGCCGGGGGAGCCGCTGCGTGCCGCCCGCACCCGGCAGTAAGCCGATCTTCACCTCGGGGAGCCCGAGCTTCGCCGACTCGCTCGCCACTCGATAATGGCAGCCGAGCGCGACCTCGAGGCCCCCGCCGAGACATGAGCCTTCGATCGCGGCGACGACCGGCTTCGGGCTCGATTCGACGGCCGTGATGACGTTGTGCAGGTTCGGCGCGGCGAGCATCGCTGGCGTGCCGAATTCCTTGATGTCGGCACCGGCCGAGAAGAGCCCCTTGTTGCCGGTGAGCACGATCCCCTGCACGGCAGGATCGGAGATGGCGGCTTCGATGGCGGCGACCAGGTCGCGACGCGTCGCGTGTCCGAGACTGTTGACGGGCGGCTCGCCGAAGTGGATGACCGCAACGGTTCCAGAGTTCTGCCTGACTATCTCAGTCACGATCCACTCCTCCGATCTTCCCGACGCAAGTGCATCATCCCACGAGGGCGGCGCCCGCGCCTCAACCGCGGAATGGAGCTCAGCGTGGCGCGATGTCCCCGCCGACGTATTCGGGACCCTTTAGCTTGAGATGACGCAGGAGGATCAAGCCGATGACCGGCTGATTCTTGGGATCTCCGGAGCAGCGCGTGCAGCGGGCCGAAAAGTCATCGGTCGGCGAGCTCGGCTCGATGCGTCCGTAGAAGGCGCCGTCGCGCTCGAAGATTCGGATGAGACCGAGGGGCCTCCCCTTGCCGTCGGTGGGGCCCACAGGCCCTCGGGTGAGGAGAAGTTGGGGGTCGCGCGGACGAGAGAATCGGCGATGCGGCCGTCAGGAGCACGAGCAGCAGGAGCCTCACGTATTACCCCCACGGATTGCCAGCTTCTCGTCTTGCACCCCGCGGCTCCGGCAGCGGGCCCTTACCTCATAGCCTCTTGTAGCGCTGCCGGGAGCGGCGCGAGCAGCGCCGGCTCGACCTCGAGCACCCCGGGGGATTGCTTCAACGCTCCGGGTCTTTCCGCGCTAACGTCACATCCCCGAACCGATCGGCCTTGCCATCGGTGATGTCGTCTATGGTCAGCCGCCAGCTATCGGCCGACCGGTTGTAGGCGAACGTCGTGTGCAGCGACTCGCGTTGCGACACCACGAAGACGAGCGGTATCGCATCCCCCGACTGTGCTCCGCGAGCAATCCCTTCGGGCGACAGCCCGCCCCCCGCCGTATTGTCGAGCCACATGCACATGAACTCACGCGTCTTCGGGTACCAGCTGAGGAGCACGATTGCTTCGTAAGCGGGTACACCGTCGGCAGCGCGCTCCCGCGAGACCTCGTGGAACTGCACGTATTCCCGCTTGAGCACCCAACTCACCTCCACATCGTGGATCGCCTGCTTTCCGCCGAGCGTTCCGGTCATCGTCCATCGGCCAACGAGATGATCCATCAAGGCGGTGGCAGTCGTGGCATCGGCACCGGACCGCTGAACGGCTGCGGCGCTCAACAGGAGCAGAGCCAAAGCGGTGACCTTCATAGCAGAGCGTTACTCTAGACCATCCACTAGGCTGGCGCCTGGCGGCCTGTTGCCTCCGCTAGCGTTTCTTATAGCGGCATGAAGCGCTGGGGATGACCTACGCAGTCCGGATCGGATTGCATCGGATACGCGGCCCAGGAGGAATGCTGCGGTGCGCGAGGTCAAGCTTCCGGAGAGAACTCACGTATGGATCCACTTGACCGACCCGTCTGGGCGAGCCTCAGCACATACCACGCACACCTGTGCGTCGGCGACTCGCTCGCCCGCAGGTATCGCCCCGACATCCACCTATTCGCATCCGCATCCGACGACAGCACGGCGGGACTCAAGGCGCTCGCGGCCCTCTTGGATCCTGGCGAGCGCGTATTCGTTCTGCAGGTGCCGGAGATCGGCGCGCTACCAGAGCTTCTCCCGATCAAACGTGCCAAGGGGGTGCAGCTGGTCGCGACGAAGAGAGCGACGACCGACAGCCGGCGCGAGGAGGTTCTCGAACTGACAGACGCCGACGCATCGGAGATGCTCGCGCTCGCGAGGCTCACCGAGCCGGGACCCTTTCTCGCCCGCACACACGAGATGGGATCCTTTGTCGGCATCCGGGTCGCCGGGCGGCTGGCCGCAATGGCCGGCGAGCGTTTCCGCTTTCCAGGCTACACGGAGGTGAGCGGGGTCTGCACCCATCCGGACTTTCGGGGCCGGGGCTTTGCCCGCCTCCTTTCGGCATCGGTCGCGGGCCGCATCGAATCGCGTGGTGAACGGCCGTTTTTGCACGCGTGGAAAGACAATGCTGCGGCTATCTCGCTCTATCAGTCACTCGGCTTCGAGCTGCGCGCCGAGGTCAACGTCGCAGTGTTCGAACGGGCGATGGCTTGAATTGCTGCCCGTCGGAGGTCAGTGAGCGTTCAGCAGCCCGTGTTGCGGGGCTTCAACCGCCGCCGTTCCCCTTCACCTGGCCGAAGCGCACACCCATCATTTGCGAGCAGCTGACGGGCGTACCGCACGGTGCCGCAGAGCGCGAGCCGCCGCGTGAAAAGTACCGCTGGACCTGGGCTCCGATGTAGGTGCCGAGCTGTGCGGAGTCCCGGAAGTGCGGGGTGGCCGGATTTCGCAACCAATCGGCGACCCAGTGGGCTCGCCCGTCGCCCTGAGCCGCGGCTTGGTCCAGCCAGTAGATCGCGGTTCCACGATTGCGGGGTACGCCCTCGCCGAACTCGTAGGACAGACCCAGAGCGAACTGCGCCTGTGCAAAGCCCTGTCGTGCACTTTGCGCATAGAGCTGCGCGGCTCGCGCGACGTCTTTGGGCAGTCCGCCGTCTCCCTCCTCGTACATCGCGCCAAGCTCGAATTGCGCCGCCCGATGACCTTGAGCCGCCGCGAGCGCGAACCAGTGTGCCGCGGAGCGATCATCCTCCGGCATCCCCTGGCCATCCTGGTACATGATCGCGAGCAACGCCTGCGCTCGCGGGTGTCCTGCCCGCGCCGCCGCCAGAAGCATCGGGAAAGCATCGCGATAATCGCGCTGCTCGTAGTACTGGACCCCGCGCTCCCAGAGCTCCTCGCGGGTCCCTCCCTGAGCGAGTGCGGGGGGAGCCAGGAGCACTCCCGCGGTGAGCATCAGGACCGCGACGACGAGCACACGCGACGCAAGCGCATTCATGACGGCCTCCACGCAGGAGCCTCCCCGTGAGCGGAGGGTACGCGCATGGGCGCTTCGGCGGAAGGCATCGCCCCCCAGGGGGAGGCCCCCCGCAAGAGGAGGGTTGACCGAAAAATAGTTAGTTGGCAATATGACGATGTGACGATTGAACTCGACGAGGGCCTCAAGGCGCTCGCAAACGACAAGCGCCGCCAGATCCTCGATTGGCTCAAGGACCCCGTATCTCAATTCAGGCCGCAGACCGACGGTGACCTCGTCAGGGACGGAGTCTGCGGGTTGTTCATCACCGAAAAGCTCGGCGTCTCGCAACCGACTGCCTCGGAGCACTTGCGGATCCTCGCCGACGCGGGCTTCCTGATCGCTACTCGGATCAAGCAGTGGACCTTCTACCGGCGTGACGACAAGGCCATTGCCGCGTTCAAGGCGGTCCTCAAGCAGGAGATCTGAAGCAGATGGCAGTTGAGAGGGAATTTCGATACCGGGTCGTCGACGTGTTCACCGAGCGTGCCTTGGAGGGCAACCCGCTTGCCGTATTTCCCGATGCCTCGAGCCTGGATGCACCCACGATGCAGCGCATCGCGCGGGAGCTCAATCTCTCCGAGACCACATTCGTATTCCCGGCCACCCGGGCGGGCTGTGCCGCCCGGGTAAGGATCTTCACTCCCTCGAGAGAGATGCCGTTCGCGGGACATCCGACGATCGGTACCGGCTACGTATTGCTCGATGAGGGGCTCGTCGGACCGAGAACGCAAGCCTTCGCGCTGGAGGAGAACATCGGTCCGGTGCGCGTGCGCGTAGAAGGTGGTCCCCGGCAGCCGATGCTCTGGCTCGAAACGCCACCTATCCAGACCGGTCGATGCTACGACGCGCGACTCTGCGCCGAGGTGCTCGGCCTGAGCCCCGATGAGCTGCTCGATGTTCCACCACAAGAGTTGAGCGCGGGGAATCCGACTATCTTCGTCGCTCTTCGTGATCCCCGGTCCGTCGATCGCGCCTCGATCGAGCTCACGGGGATCAGGCGGCTGCGCGGCACCGACGCCGAGCCCTCCTGCATCTTCCCTTTTGCGCCGACCCCCGAAGGGGCCTATTCGCGAATGTTCGCTCCCGAGTACGGCGTCATCGAGGATCCGGCAACCGGAAGCTCCACGGGGCCGCTCGCGCTCTTCATGATGCACAACGGACTCGCGCCACGGGCCGCCGGTACTCGGTTCGTGAGCGAGCAGGGCACCAAGATGGGACGCCGCAGTCTGCTGCACGTGCTGATCAAGGGAGAGAATGGCGCCGAGGGGATCGAAGTGGGCGGCCACGTCACACCCCTATCCACAGCTTCGATGCGACTTGGGATTTGAGACCTTGGACAGGCTGGAGCCGGGCACCGAGGACGCAGGTCCCGTCGACCGAGGTCCCATCGACGCCGGTTCCATCGACTCACGTGCGATCTCGCAGACCCACTCGCTCATACGCCCATTCATTCGCCTGACGCCGACGATCGAAGTCGATGGCGCTGATCTCGCCCTCGGCTCGTTCCCCGTGATTCTGAAACTGGAGTTCCTGCAGCACGCAGGGTCTTTCAAAACGCGCGGCGCATTTGCCAATTTGCTCCTTCGCGCGGTGCCTCCTTCCGGCGTCGTCGCAGCATCCGGTGGCAACCACGGGGTCGCCGTGGCGTATGCGGCGAGGCGACTCGGCATAGCGGCGCGGATCTTTCTCCCGAGCGTGAGCTCGCCTGCGAAGATCGGGAAGATTCGAGAGTATGGAGCGCAGCTCACGGTGAGCGGCGAGCGGTACGCAGATGCCCTTGCGGCAAGCCAGGCCTACGCGCACCGCACGGGGGCGCTGCAAATTCACGCTTTCGACCAGCTCGAGACCCTGCTCGGCCAAGGGACGGTCGCAGTGGAGCTCGCCGAACAGTCGCCTCGGCTCGACACGCTGCTGGTTGCCGTTGGCGGCGGCGGCCTGCTCGGTGGGATCGCAGCGTGGTACTCGGGCCGCATCCGTCTCATCGGGGTCGAGCCGCAGACGGCTCCGACGCTCACGCGCGCGCTCGAGGCCGGGAAACCTACCGAGGCCGAGGCCGGCGGCATTGCCGCGGACTCCCTCGCCCCCAAGCGCGTAGGGGAGCTGATGTTTCCCCTCGCGCAGCGTCATGTCGAGCGCGTCATTCTCGTCTCCGATCGCGAGATCCGTTCCGCCCAGAGGAGCCTGTGGGAAACCTTGCGGATCGTGACGGAACCGGGCGGCGCGGCAGCCTTCGCAGCGCTGCTTGCAAATCGATACAGGCCCGCAGAGGGCGAGCGTGTGGGAGTCCTGCTCTGTGGAAGCAACACGACCGTGCAGTTTCCCGAGGGTGGCTGAAAGTGCTGGCGATACGTACTTCCCACCGGCAGCCCACGTACATGACACATCGGCTCAGCTTACCGAGCGTGGGCAGGGTCACAGCCGAGCGGCTCGATGTGCGCTGGAATGCCAGGCAGATGGACAACAGTGAGGTTCGCCATGCAGACCCTGCAATTACGCAGCATCCAGATGCCCTCGAAGGTAACAGGACTCCTCGAAGGGCTGATTTCCGCCCGCGGCTTCTTGCCCGAGAGCGCCTACCCGATCCGCGACATCGCCCAGGTGCCCAAGCAGTTTCTGCGCACCGCGATCGAGGCAACCGCGCACGGGCGCGCCTGGTCGTGCTGGGCCGACGGGTTTCACACCGCGCTCTTCACCGGTGAGATGTCGCTTCCGCTCTCGCGCGAGCGCGGCCTCCCCGTCTTGCACGTCGATCTGTACGACGATGACGGGCTGAGGGACTCCGGAGACTGGATGCGTGACCGGGACGGGAAGTGGAGTCGGTGCAGTCAGTAACTGGTGAGCCGGGCCTAGCCATCTGCCTGCCAGCGAAGCTGAAGGCGGCGCGTGCCTGATTCGGTGACTACACGAGTCCCCTGCCCTTCGGCACCACGACCACTACGGTCCCGGCGATCTTGTCGTGCCACCCTTGACGCTCGCGGTCGAAGGCGATCCACAAGAAGCCGAGCCCGGCAACGACGAGCGACAGAAAGCAGCCGAGGGCGCGCAGCACCGCGGTTTCCCAGCCGACGGGCCGCCCGTCGAGACGCACGACGCGCAGATTGCAGATGATTCCGCCCACCGTCGTGCCCCGCAGCTTCCACATCACCGCGCCGTACCCGGCAAGCACCAACAGCGTGCCGCTCGAGTCGCCACGGCCGATGAGGCTGAGCGCAAAGCCGACCAGGATCAGATCGATCAGCAAAGCAGCCATGCGAATCCAAAAGCCAGCGCGCGGCAGCGTCGTCCACTCGATCGGAGGAGTGGCTGCGGCAGGTGCGGCGCTCGTCGCAGGCGTACCATTCGTCGCACCGGTGGCAGTATCGGGGCCGCGGGGCGGGATCGGTTCCGGGCCGAGCGGCGCACCGTTGCGAGGCGCGGCGCCCCGCGCCACGCGAACGTTCAGGAACAGCGTGTAGAGCACCGCACCGAATCCGATCAACCCGATCGCCGCAAAAACGAGGAAGCCGAGCACCGGCACCATGTAGAGCAAGAGCGCGAGCAGCCCCCCGGCGAGCACGTGCAGCGCGGGCTGAGCGATCCCACCTTGCGCCCCCCGCACGATGCGTCCGCCCAGCCAGCAAAGCGCGACAACCCGGCCGAAGATGCCTGCGCAGAAAAGCGCGAGCCAAAAGAGCGGGATCACGACGATGCCGACCACCGTGATCAGCAGCGCGATCACGAGAACGGGCGTGAGCAGCACCGTCGCGAGCGCTGCGAGGACCGAGGGCCCGGGGTGCTCGTCCAGCGTCCGTACGCAGTGCTGCAGGGCCTCGCGAAACAGCGCGGCGAGGAGCACATAGAAGACCAGGATGGCGAGGGCGAAGCCCCACGCCCAACCGATGTCGAGGCGCGGCGCGAGCAGCCTGCCGAAGATCAGACAATGCTCCGTCCAGGCCTGAAGACCGTGCGCGCCATGAAAGAGGCGCGCCATCAGGTTCACGGTTCCCCCATGGACGACGGCCGCCGGGTCGCGTTCGAGTGCGCCGAACAGATTGACGACCTGACCCTGAACGTTCGCCTTGGGTCCGAGCATCATGTCGCCGAACACGGAGACCACGTTGCCGTCGACGGGGCCATTGATGATGTTGTCGCCGAACACGGCGACCGCACTGTTGCCGACGCTGCCATTGACAGCGAGGTCACCGAATATCGCGACCGCCGAATTCGTGACCTCGCCATTGACCGTGGCGTTGCCCAGTACAGAGACGACGTCGCAGGCGGTCTTGCCAGCCTCGAGCGTCGCATCGTGATCGATCGCAACGAGCTCGTTGTCGTTCGGACAATCCTCATCCTCACCGTACGACAGGATACGGCTGGTGATGTGGATACCCGCCTCGCCGATCTCGATGTGTCCCGCGCCGGTACCGATATCGATGCCGGCAGTGCCGATCTGCACCAACGGGCGCACCGAAGCACCGAGCGGCGCCTCCTGGGCGAGCGCCACGCAGCTGCCAAGACCGGCAAGCAGCAGGCCGATGAGGTAGCGACGAGTGTTCTTCATACCGAATGCACCTTGGAACGCGGCGCGAGCAGGAGGTACCCGAGCGCGAGCGGCGCCGCATAGGCCGCGCTGGTGAGAATCAGCCCGCCGAACAGCCAGTCCTTCGGAATGAGGTACACGACGCGCGCAGCGAGCTGCACGAGCCCGACGAACATGCGACCCGTGCCCGTGACGCTGTCGAGGAGGTGCGCGACATCCGGAACGCTCAGCGCGTGCGCCAAGCGCCCATCCAGTTGCGGCAGCAGCAGCCAAACGAGCGGAACGCACAGCGCGCACCCGGCGGCGAGCAGCGCTCGCGCCGCTGCCGGCCAGGAGCCGACCCCGACCGCAGAGCCCCCGAGCGCGGCGCGCCGCTCGATCTCGGCGAGCACGCGCGGCTCGAGTGTGGCCGGCGCGCGGGGCGGAGGAAGCTCGCGCAGCGCCAGATCGGTGAGCCGCTCGAGACGCGCGCGGCGCTCCTCGCTCGAGGAGTTGCCGCTGCTCGAGTCGCCGGGGCTCATGACGGTGTATCGTCCGAGCGGTCCGCGGGCGCAAGCCCGCCCTGCGCGAGGGTCCGGGCCATGGCGAGGCGGCCACGGAGGATGTCGGTCTTGATCTTGGCGAGCGAATGACCGAGGTGCCGCGCGATGTCCTGATAGGACATCTCCTCGAAGTGGAACAGCACGAGGGGCACGCGTTGATGGTCCGGCAGTGCTTGCAAGGCCCGCTCGATGAGTCTGTGCCGCTCCTGTCCATCGAGCTCTTGCAGCACGGTGTCGAAGGACGCGGCGGCGGCCTCGAGCTCCTCCTCGCCGGCACCTTCCGTGAACACCTCGGAGAACACCCGCCAGCGCTTGCGATGACGAGCGAGGTAGTTCAGCGTAAGGCGGGTAGCGACCGTCTTGAGCCAGCCGCCCGCGCTCGGGCTCGCGCGCAGCTGCTCGAAGTGCTCGTAAGCCTTCAGGAAAACGTCCTGGCTCAAGTCCTCGGCCTGCGCGGGGTTGCCCGCCAGACGCATTGCCGTTGCGAAAACCATGTCCTGATAGGCGCGCATGAACGCTGCGAACTCTCGGGAATCGGGCCTGGAGCCTGCCAATTGCACGGGTGGATCATCTTTTGAGGCAAGAACACGGCAAGTGCGGAAAAGTTGCAGGCCGCCCCGGCGCCCCCTGGACGGTCCTCACGCGCCCGGTCCGCCGGCAAGGCTACCGCAAGGAGCTTCGGACGCGCATCCGTGCCAGAATCGAACCTCACGAATCAACGGGTCGCACGTGGATTACGTCCGCTTCGGACAGACGGGCCTCGAGGTCTCGCGCCTGTGTCTCGGAACGATGTCGATGGGCGCATCGACCTGGAAGGGTTGGGTCCTCGACGAGCAGGACTCGATTGCCCTCTTGCGCCGTGCCCTCGACCTCGGCATCAGCTTCTTCGACATGGCGGACTGGTATTCGCTCGGGCGCAACGAGGAGGTCGTCGGAAGGAACCTGCTGAGGATGACCGCTCGCGAGCGGCTCATCCTCGCGACCAAGGTCTACTACCCCATGAGCGACGACCCGAACGATCGGGGTCTGTCACGCAAGCACATCGCGAGCTCGATCGATCGATCACTCGCACGGCTGGGCACGGACTACGTGGACCTCTACGTGATTCACGCCTTTGATGCCGAAACCCCGGTCGAGGAGACCATGGAGGCGCTCCAGCAGGTCGTCCGTGCGGGCAAGGCGCGTTACCTCGGCGCATCCACCATGTACGCGTGGCAGTTCGCGAAGATGAACCACGTGGCAGCGGTCAACGGGTGGACCCCTTTCGTCAACATGCAGTGCCAGTACAACGTGCTCTACCGCGAGGAGGAGCGCGAGATGCTCCCCTACTGCCGGGACCAGGGCATCGCAGTCACGACGTTCAGTCCGCTCGCCCGTGGGTTCCTCGCACGCGCGGGCCACACTGCCCGCACGACCCACGACGTTTATCAGCAGGTCTACGGCGACGATATCGATCGCGAGATCGCGCGCCGCGTGCGCCTCGTGGCCTCACGCCTCGGCGTCAGCGCAGCACACGTTGCGCTGGCTTGGGTCGCGGGGAGCCCTCACCCCAACGTTCCGATCGTGGGTGCCGCCCAAGCGAGCCACCTCGAGGTGGCCGTCCAGGCGGTTGCACTGCGGCTCGATGCCGCCGACAGGGCTTTCCTCGAGGCGCCCTATCGCCCGCGGGATGAGATCAACGATCAGAACGCGGTGCGGCGGCCGCGCGCGCTGCATCCGGAGTGAGCCGCACTAACTCTCGAGCCAGGGGCTGTCCTCGCGAACCTCGATCAGCGTCGGGCGATCGGCGAGGAGCGCATTCTGCACCGAGCGCGCCAGGTGCTCGCTGCTCGCGGCGCGCGTCGCCTGACATCCGCAGCTCTCCGCCAGGTGCACGAAATCCGGGCTCCGGGGCTCCACACCGATGCGCGGAATCTCCCGCCGGTCCATCTGCTCCACCATCTCCTTCAGGGCATCGTTGTTCCACACGATCACGGGGAGCGCGAGTTGCTCCTCCGCGGCGGTCGCGAGCTCGTTGATCGTGAACATCACTCCACCATCGCCCGCGACGGCAACCACCGGGCGTTGCGGAGCGCCGATCTTGGCGCCCACAGCCATCGGCAACGCGGCCCCCAGGGCGCAATAGGTTCCCGTGTAGTACCAGCAGCGCTCCACGTCCATCGGCATGGCGGAGCAGCCGGTGTAGACGATCTGGGTCGGATCGCCCATCACGATGGTGTCCGGGGAAAGGGCCGAGCGCAGCACCTTCCAGATGTGCGCATGCCGCCTTTGAGCCACTGTCATCCCCGCTGCATTCCGCGTGAGGACATCCCGGACCCGGGTCTTGCCTTCCGCAATCCGCGCACTGGGCTTGCGCAGAGCGAGCGCGGACGACAGGGCGCGCAGCGCCGCACGCGCATCGGACTGGATGGGGACGGCCGCGGAATACTGGGACGTGAGCTCGGAAGGGTCGATGTCGATGCGAATGATGTCACCTGGTATTTCGAGCTTCGTGAGGAAATGATCGCCCGCGGAGACCTCCGACCCCACGAGCAAGACCACATCCGCCTCGGCGAGCGCCTGCCTGCTCGCCTCGTGCAGGAGCGAGCAGCCAAGTGATAGCGGGTGCGATTCCGGGAGGATTCCCTTGCCCGCATTCGAAGACAGCACGGGCGCCGCGATGCGCTCGGCGATCTCGGTCAGGGTATCGCGCGTGCCGACCGCACCCCCACCCACGAAGATCAAGGGACGCGCTGCGCGCGCGAGGCGCTCCGCGGACTCCTCGATCACGGCCGGGTCCGGCATCGGCAACGACGGAGCTCGCCAGGGCTTCCACTCGGCCTCGACACGCATCGGAAGCACGTCGCGGGGCAGCGAAAGGTGCACCGGACGAGGCCTGCTGCCACGAAACACCCCGTAAGCGCGAGCAAGCAATTCCGGAAGCTCCTCGGGGGAACGGACCATGGCGCTAAGCGCCGTGAACCCTGCGGTTACGGCCGCCTGATCGTCGAGCTCGTGGACCGCTCCCCAGCCTTTGCCCTGCGTGAGCGTCGCGCAGGCTCCGGATAGCACGAGCAGGGGTTGCGAATCGCAATAGGCCTGAGCGATTCCCGTGGCCGCGTTGGTGACACCCGGCCCCGCGATGACCGTGCAGACGCCAGGCCTCCCGGTCGCGCGCGCGTATCCATCGGCCATGAAGCTGGCGCCTTGCTCGTTGCGACACTGCACGTGGCGGATCCCTGCGGCCGCGATGCCTCGATAGAGCTCGAGGGTCATCGTGCCCGCCATGCCAAAAACCGTGTCCACTCCGTAGGCGGCGAGTAGCCTCGTCACGGCTTCTGCGCAGGTCATGGCTTCAGCCTTGCTCAGGCCTTCGCGCCCAGAATTGCTCCATCCTGCGGCGAGTGGCGGCATCGGGCAGCTGGCCGTGGCCCGCCGCTTCATTGTCCTCGAGATGCACGAGCTTGCTCGAGCCCGGAATGGCGCACGTCACTGCCGGGTGAGACACCACGTACTTCAGAAAGAACTGGCTCCAGCTCGTCATACCAAGATTCGCCGCCCACGGCGGCAGCTTGCGGTCTCCCACCTCGTCGATGAGCAGATTGCGGCCACCGCCGAGCGGCACGGCGGCCATGACGGCCATTCGGCGCTCGAGCGCAAGCGGCAGAACCTCGGCTTCGGCGCTGCGGTCGCCGAGCGAGTAATTCACCTGCACGAAATCGAGCGGGTAGCGCCGCATGTATTCGAGGAGCCGCGGGTACTCCGGGGGGCGGATGGAGGTGATGCCGATGTAACGCACCCGGCCCTGCCTCTTGAGCTCCATGAGCAACGGCATCATCGACTCGACGCTGTAGATGAAATGCACGAAGAGCAGATCGATCTTGTGCAGACGCTCCATCGAGCGCTCGAAGCTCGCGCGTCCGCCAAGCCCGTCACCGAACGGACGGCCGCCTGGACCCCGCGGTCGCCCGGGAGGGCCGCCGGGCGCGTTGAGCTTCGTGGCGATGAACATCTTGCGCGTGAGGCCAAGCGCCTCGAGCGCCTTGCCGATCTGCACCTCGCTCTCGCCGTACAAGGCGGCCGTGTCGATGACAGTGCCACCGAGCTGGTACATCCGATCGAGGATCGTGCGTACGTCCTCGTAGGGCGTGCGGCCGAACCGGTTGGTGCCGATGCCGATCACCGGAATCCGCTCGCCCGTGGCGGGAATGGCCTTCGTGATTGTGGGACCGTCGGCGGCGCGCAGCGTGTGCGGCAGCGCAGCCGCAACACCGCTCAGCACTCCGGCACGAAGCAGTGAACGACGGGACACGGAAAAAGGGTCGTCGTGTGACATGACAAGCTACTCCCGAGCGGCACCGTGCAAGCGCACACCCTGCTCCCGCATCATGCTGCGGTGAAGCCGCCGTCGACCATGACGACGGCGCCCGTCATGAAGCTCGATTTCGGCGAGGCGAGGAACGCGATCACCTCGGCGATCTCCTCGGGTTGCGCCGAGCGGCCGATCGGGTGCTGCGGGCCAAAACTCGCAAGCGTCTGCCGACTGTCGGGGACCAAGCCCTCGAGGAAGCCGGTGACCACCGCACCCGGCGCGACGGCGTTGATGCGGATGCCACGGGCCGCAAACTCGACGGCCAGCACACGCGTCAGCTGCACGATCGCACCTTTGGAGGCCGAGTACGCCGCCTGGGCCGGCAGGCCGATCACCCCGGAGATGGACGCCACGTTGACGATCGCTCCGGATCCGCGCTCGCTCATCACCTTGAGCGCCTCGCGGCAATGCAGGAATGTTCCGCGGGCATTCACGCCGAGGATCTCGTCCCACTGTGCCTCCGACGTCTCGAGGGTGGGCTGCTGCAGGAACCGCGCGGCGTTGTTCACCAGGATGTCGAGCGCACCGAACTGTTCGATCGCGGCGCGCACCGAGCGCACCGCGGTTTGCGCCTCGCGCAGATCACCACGGACGCAAGCGATACGGCCGGCCTGCGTGAGTGCCTCGACGTCCGGTCGCGCATCGGCAGCGACGATGCGGCAGCCGCGCGCACGCAGGCTCTCGACGGTCGAGCGGCCGATATCGCCGGCGGCACCGGTCACTAGCGCAACCTTGTCTTGGAGTTCCAACGGTGTCTGGCACGCCACGTTCATTGTTCATCGGTCCGAGCGACCTACCCACTATAACGAGCCCTCGAGATGTCCGTCATCTTGCCGCGCGCTCCGCAAACCGCCCCGCAACACTAGGCCCGGCGGGCCGCAGCGCCTGCGGGCCGATCGACCACCGGCCGACGGGTGCCGGCACGCGGGCTCTCCTCTTCCACGGCCGGCGCGACGAACTGGGCGTTATAGAGCTCGTGGTAAGCGCCCCCGCGGGCAAGCAGTTCCTCGTGCGTGCCCTGCTCGACGATGCTGCCGTTGCGCATGACGAGGATCAGGTTGGCGTCGCGGATGGTCGAGAGACGATGTGCGATGACGAAGCTCGTGCGGTTCGAGCGCAGTGCCGCCATCGCATGCTGCACGAGCGCTTCGGTGCGCGTGTCCACCGAGCTCGTCGCCTCGTCGAGGATCAGCAAAGTCGGGTCGGTGAGGAACGCACGCGCAATCGTGATGAGCTGCTTCTGCCCGGCACTCAGATTGCTGCTTTCCTCGTCGATGACGGTGTCGTAGCCGTCGGGTAGACCCCGTACGAAGCGGTCGACGTAGGTTGCGCGCGCAGCCGCGATCAGCTCCTCCTCGCTCGCCCCTGGCCTGCCGTAGCGGATGTTCTCGCGGACCGTGCCGTTGAAGAGCCAGGTGTCCTGCAGCACCATGCCGATGCGTGCGCGCAGCTCGTCGCGGCGCATGGTCTTGATATCGACCCCATCGAGGGTGATGCATCCGGAGTCGAGCTCGTAGAAACGCAGGATGAGGTTGACGAGCGTTGTCTTTCCCGCTCCCGTCGGACCGACGATGGCGATCGTGTGGCCGGGCTCGGCGACGAGCGACACGTCCTCGATCAGCGACTTCTCGGGCTCGTAACGAAACGAGACGTGCTCGAACTCGACCCTGCCGCTCACGGTGGTCGGGTGCGCGGGCACCACCGGCTCGGGGGTCTGCTCCGGCGCATCGAGCAAATCGAAAACGCGCTCCGCCGAGGCAACGCCCGACTGCATGCTGCTCGCCATCGAGGCCACCTGGGTGAGTGGCCGAGTGAACTGGCGTGAATACTGAATGAATGCCTGGACCGCTCCGAGGCTCATCGCACCGGTCGCGACCCGCAGTCCGCCGATCACGGCGACGAGCACGTAGTTCAGATTCCCGATGAACATCACGGCAGGCATGATGATTCCCGAGATGAACTGGGCGCCGAAACTTGCGGTGTAAAGCTGCTCGTTCTTGGTATCGAAGCTGCGGGCGACCTCGCGATGCCGGCCGAACACCTTGACGAGGTCGTGCCCGGTGAAGGCCTCCTCGATCTGACTGTTGAGGTCGCCCGTGTGGGTCCACTGGGCGATGAAATGTCCCTGCGAGCGCTTCGCGATCAGCTTCGTCACGTACATCGTGAGCGGGATCGTCACGAGCGCGACGAGCGCAAGAAGCGGCGAGATCACGAACATCATCGCCACCACGCCGATCACGGTCAGAAGGGAGTTCAGGAGCTGACTGAGGGTCTGCTGGAGGCTCTGCGAGACGTTGCCGATGTCGTTGGTCACGCGGCTCAGGAGCTCCCCGCGCGGCTGCCGGTCGAAATACCTGAGCGGCAAACGGTTGACCTTGTCCTCCACCTCGGCGCGCAGCCGCAGCACGGCCGCCTGCACCACATCGTTGAGCACGTACGCCTGCGCCCACAGAAACAGGCTCGAGAGCAGATACACGACGACGAGCAGGGCGAGGGCGCGCCCGAGCGTCGCGAAGTCGATACCGACGCCCGGCAGAAGGTGCATATGCGCGAGGAGTTCCGCGAAATGGTGGTTGCCCGCGGCGTTCGCGGCCGCGACGGCCTGCGCGACCGTGGTCCCCGCCGCGAGCTGCTTGCCCACCACCCCGGAGAATATGATGTTGGTCGCCTGCCCGATGATGAGCGGACCGATCACGGAGAGCACGATGCTCGCGAGCGCGAGCACGATGACGCTCGCCACGCGGAAACGGTCCGGCCCGAGCAGGCCGAGGAGCCTGCGCGCCGAGGGCCAGAAGTTCATCGACTTCTCGGTGGGCCGCCCGACGTTCATCCACGGCGGGCCGCCGCGGGCAGCAGCCTGGCCCGCCGCCGGCAGCCGCTGCGGCAAGGCGCGTGCGCGGCCGTCGCTCATGCGGCCTCCTCCGCGGAGAGCTGTGAGGCGACGATCTCCGCATAGGTCGCGCACTCGCGCAGCAAGTCCGCGTGGCGACCGAGACCCACGATCGCACCGTCATCGAGCACCATGATCCTGCCGGCATCCTTGACCGTGGAGATGCGTTGCTCGACCATGATGACGGCCGAATCGCGCGTGACCGGGCGCAGCGCCGCGCGCAACCGCGCGTCCGTCCCGAGATCGAGCGCCGAGAACGATTCATCGAAGAGATAGATCTCGGGCTTGCGCACGAGCGCCCGCGCGATGGCGAGGCGCTGCCTCTGTCCTCCCGAGACGTTGGTGCCGCCCTGCGCGATGGGCGCCGCAAGCTTGGCGGGCATCGCCTCGACGAAGTCGCGCGCTTGCGCGATCGCAAGCGCCTCCCACAGCTCCTCCTCCGTCGCCTCGGGATTGCCGTAGCGCAGGTTGCTCGCCACGGTTCCGGAGAACAGGTACGGCCGCTGCGGCACGAGGCCGATCCGTGTCCAGAGCACATCCGGATCGAGCTGGCGCACGTCGATGCCATCGACCCGCACGGAGCCCTCGGTCGCATCGAATAGTCGCGGGATGAGCGACATGAGCGTCGTCTTGCCAGCGCCGGTGCTGCCGACGATGGCGAGCGTCTCCCCCGCCTCGAGGCGGAAGGAGATGTCTCGCAACACCGGATCCGCGGCGCCCGGGTACTGGAAGCGCACGCTGCGGAACTCGACCTGGGCACGCGCACTCACCGCGCTCACCGGCTGCTTGGGCAGTGCGACCGAGGACTGCGTGTCGAGCACCTCGCCGATGCGGTCCGCGCAGACCGCCGCGCGTGGAATCATCATGAGCATGAAGGTCGCCATCATGACCGACATGAGGATCTGCGCGAGGTACACGAGGAACGCCGTGAGCGCGCCGATCTGCATCCGGCCCGTATCGATGCGCAGCGCGCCGAACCACATCACCGCGGCGGTGGACACGTTGAGGATGAGAATCACCGCCGGAAAGATGAGCGCCATGAGGCGCCCCGCCTGGAGTGAGGTATCCGTGAGCTCGACGTTTGCCGTGCCGAAGCGTCGCACCTCGACAGGCTCGCGCACGAATGCGCGCACGACCCGGATGCCCGCGATCTGCTCGCGCAGGATGCGGTTGACCGTATCGATGCGGGTCTGCATCAGGCGGAACTGCGGCACCATCTGCCGGATAATGAGGCCGACCGAGACCGCGAGCAGCGGCACGCTCACGCCCATGAGCCATGACAGGCCCGGATCCTCGTGCACCGCCATGATGATGCCGCCGACACCCATGATCGGCGCGCTGATCATCATCGTGGAGGTCATCGCCACGAGCAGCTGCACCTGCTGCACGTCGTTGGTGTTGCGCGTGATGAGCGATGGCGCACCGAAGCGAGCCACCTCGCGCCCCGAGAACTCGCTCACCCGTCTGAAGATCGCCGCGCGCAGGTCGCGCCCGAAACCCATCGCGGTGCGCGAGCCGTAGTAGGTTGCGGCGACCGAGCAGGCGAGCTGCGCGAGGCTGATGATGAGCATCCAGGCGCCGGTCGTGAGGATGTAGCCCGTATTACCCCTGGCGATGCCGTAGTCGATGATGTCCGCGTTGAGGTTCGGCAGATAGAGCGTCGCGATCGTGCCGAGCAGCTGCAGGATGATCACGGCGAGGATCGGGCGCGAATAGGGGCGCAGGTAGCTTTTGAGTAGCCCGATCAGCATGAGCGGCGCATACCCTACCACAAATGAGCGAGGACTCACTCATCCGAGGCGAGCCGGGCTCGTACGGTTGTCAGCGCAACGGAGCAGGACTATCCGAGGATCTCTCGTACCAGGACCAGGGCGTTCCAGGTCGCGTGCAGGGCCATGCCGGGATAGAGGCTGTTGGAACGACGGCGCAGGTATCCGAAGCAGAGGCCCATGAAGAAGTGATCGGGGAATATGAGGGGAGTCAGGTGCAGCACGCTGAAGAGCGCAGCCTGAATCAACCATGCCTCGCGAGCGCCGGTGATGCGCGTGAGCGAGGACTGGATGATGCCTCGAAAGCCGACCTCCTCCACGATGCCGGGCAGCACGCTGATCAGGAGGAAAGCCGACCACAGCGGCCAGTGGGCGGCGCGGTACTGAGTGAGGTAATGGATCGCCGGCAGACCGAGCTTGTGCAGCAGCGCGTAGTAGCCGCCGAGCAGCACAATGAAGGCGAGGGCCACACCCGAGAGGTGCAGAGTGACGGCCGCGCTGGGGATGCGCGGCCGAAGCAATTCGCGCACTTCCCGGCAGCGGATGGCGAAGCCGAGCACCAGCAGCGCGCCGAGCACGCTTGCCACCACGTCGAGCCCAGGCGAACCCGTGAGCCGGGCCGCGAGGCCGGTCGCGAGCGAGATGGTGAGCCAGGCGCCATACAGCGCGACAACGTGCCGCAGCGACTGCCAGCGCTCGGCAAAGAGCGGCGCAGCGGGCGCTGGTGCGGCCGCCGTATCGCGCACGACACGCGCCAGGAGCGGCACCGCGGTTGGGGCCGAGCCTGCAGCTGCCGCTCCCGAGGTGGGCCGACCACACCGGGCGCAGAAGCGCTCACCGGAACGTGGCGTGCGGCCGCAGCCCTGACACCGGTCCCGAAACGGCCCCGCGCTCGGGACGGATCCGTGCGGCTCAGGCATCGGCGCTGCGCAGCGCGAGCGCCGCCTTGATGCCGCGATAGAACATCGCCACGATGACCAGCTTGATGATGAACCCCTGGGCGAGTGTCAGGGGGTTGACCACGCCGTTCAACACCACCACCGCGCCGTAAGTCGCGGCGCCGATCAGAATGGCGGGCAGCGGGGCGCGGCGGCCCCAGAGGGCGAGCACGAGCATGATGACCGCGAGCACCGCGTTCACCGCAAGTGGACTCCACTCCTCCCACAGGATGCGCTGGCGCAGCGCCCCGACGGTGTAGGTCACGCCCTGAATGGGCTTCGGGTAGTTGGCGTGCGCGTCGAGACCGCTGAGGCTCGCGAGCGCGCGCGTCTCCTGAGCGTGAATCATGAAGAAGAGGATGATGCCCGAGAGTGCGAACAGCACGGCGAGCCAGAGCATGTAGCGTGTGGCCTGCCGCACGTTGCGCTGGTGGGTATAGGTCTCGGCACTTGGCATGGCGTGCCCGCAGTGCGTGCAGAAGCGGTCGTAGGGTTTGCCGGTGATTCCACACTGCGGGCAGCGGGGCGGCTCCTTGCCGCTCTCGACCATGCGCTGTCCGCCGACCGTCAGCCAGATCTCGGGGAGGCTGGCGAACTGGGGTCGCACGGTGAGGCTCCCCTCACGCCCGTCGAGCAGCTCGAAGCGCAGATCCTGCTTCTTGCGGCTGTTGAACTTATTCGGGAAGGCCCTGCCGTTCACACTCGCGGTCGCACGACCAAAGAGGCCGGTCTGCACGCAGAAGCGTGTGGCCTCGTCGATCTGCCAGGTGCGGATCATCCGGGTGCTCCTCCCTCTCCCGCCGACGCATGCTAGACCAAGGCCCGGGTCCGCAGGCGGCAGAGCACTCCACTTTGCGACGGGGTTCGCGGGGCCTGAGAGCGGCCGCATGGTTTCGACCCGACACGTCGAGAACTGTGTCACGACGGGCCATTCTGCCGGTAGCAGGCGCCCATCATTTGTCGCAAATTCGTCGGCGCAAGCCGGCTCGTTGCAGGAGCCGTGTGCACGCTCGAGTGCGCAGTAGATCGCCCCGTCAGATAGCGAATCGTGGACACCCTGCCAGTACCCGCCCGATCGCCTCGCCTGGAAGTCGCGCCGCGCTGGGTCGACCGACTCCTCGTCGGTTTTGTGATCTATGTGATCGCCGGCACGGCGTGGATGCTGAGCGGCCTCGGTGGACCGGGAGTCATCTATTACGTAGGGTTGTTCTACAAGCTGCCGGCAGAGCTCTTGGCCGTCGTCGTCTCTGCGGCCACGGCGCGGCGCATGAGCGCCGGCGCCCTGCGGCTGGCATGGCGATCGCTCACCATTGCGCTCACGCTCTATCTCATCGCCGACTGTATCTCGCCGGTCTTCTGGCTCGAGGGGCGGGATCCCTTTCCGAGCCCGACTGACATCCTCTACCTGGCTTTTTATCTGCCCTTTGCTGCCGCAGCGCTCTGGCTGATTCGCGCGGCAGCCGTGCGCGTGCCGTGGATCCAGCTGTCCTTCGATGCCGCGATTTTCATGGTCGGATTCGGCGCCTTCTTCTGGTTCCTGGTGGTCCACCCGGCGGCGATGCACGAGCAGCTCGGATTCCTCAAAGGAGCCCTGAGCGAGGCATATCTCGCTCTCGATTGTCTTTCCATGCTGTTGCTCGGGGTGTTGCTGCTCACCGGCGCGGGTAGCGTCGGCGGGCGGCGCATCCCGCTGCTGCTCCTCGCGGGTTTCGCCACGATGTTCCTCGCCGACATCCTCTGGTCACTCGCCAAGGTGCGCGGCTACTACCTGCCGGGCGGATTTCAGGATGTGCTGTACCTCGCCTGCTACCTACCCGTGGCGGCGGCGGGCCGTGAACAAATGCGCGCGGTGGCGACCCCGACGCGCGATGCGTCCGGCACTTCGGACGCCCTGGCACGGTCGCTTCCGTATGCGGCCATGGCCGCGGCGTGCCTGGTGCTCGTGTACCTGAGCCGTGGCGATCTCGGCCGTCCCGGAACCGTCATGACCGGCATCGTATTTGGGCTCACCGTGCTCCTGATGTTTCGCCAGGGCGTGATGCTTCGCATGGTGGAGGACCACTTTGCATCGCTCGTCGCGAACGCCGCCGATGTCATCATGATCGTCGGGGCCGACGGGGTGGTGCGCTTCGCCTCCGCAGCCGCCGAGCGCACGCTCGGATTGAAGCCCGAGAACATCACCGGGAGGGCCCTTCCAGAGCTCTGGGCGGGTGATGACAGCGAGCGAGTGCGGAGGTTTCTCGATGAGGTCGCCCGCAGCGTCTCCGGAATAGTAGGCCCGGTCGAGCTGCGGATCGACCGAGGCGCGAGGCGCTGCGTGGTCGAGGGCGTCGGCAGCAACCTCGGCGATGATCCGGCGGTACGCGGACTCGCCCTCAACTTTCGCGACATCAGCGAAAGAAAAGCGCTCGAGGAGCAGCTGCGCGAGCTCGCCTTGCACGACCCGCTCACCCTGCTTGCGAACCGCAACCTGTTCCGCGACCGCGTCCAGCACGCGCTCACCCTCGCCCAGCGCGGCGAGGGTCGGGTAGCCGTCATGTTCCTCGATGTCGATAACTTCAAGAACATCAACGATTCGCTCGGCCATGATGTCGGCGATCGGCTCCTGCAGGCTCTCGCGCAGCGCATCGTGCAGACGAGCCGCTCCTGCGATACCGCCGCGCGGCTCGGGGGTGATGAGTTCGCGTTGCTGCTCGAAGGCGTCGGCACGCTATCAGAGGTGCAGCGTCTCGCCGAAGCGCTGATCCAGGCGCTCGGCGACCCGTTCTTGCTCGATGGCCGCGAGGTGCGCGTCACGGCGAGCCTCGGGGTGGCTCTCTCCGCGACCGATACGGGCGCCGAGGTGCTGCTCAGCAACGCCGACCTCGCGATGTATCACGCCAAGGCGGGCGGCAAGAACCGGTGCGTCACCTTCCAGCCGCAGATGCAGACCCTGCTGCAAGAGCGGATGCAGCTCGAGTCCGACATCGGCCGAGCGCTCGCGCAGGAGGAGTTCTTTCTCGAATATCAGCCCATCGTGGACCTCGGCACCGGGAGCCTCCTCGGCGTCGAGGCGCTCGTGCGCTGGCGCCATCCCGCCGCGGGCGTATTGATGCCCGCGCGCTTCATCCACGTGCTGGAGGAGTGCGGCCAGATCGCGAGCCTCGGCCGGTGGGTCCTGAAGCGGGCCTGTCATGACGTGGCTGCCTGGCGTCGATCGATCGCCGGCGGCTCGAGGCTCAGGCTCGCCGTGAACATCTCGGCAGGTCACTTGCAGCACGGCGAACTGGTGCAGGATGTGCTGCAGGCGCTCGAGGCCTCGGGGTTCGAGCCGGGCAACCTCGTCATCGAGCTGACCGAAAGCACGATGATGTACAACACCGAGGCGAACCTCGAGCGCTTCCACCGCCTGAAGGCTCTCGGCGTGAAGCTCGCGATCGATGACTTCGGTATCGGTTACTCCTCGCTCGCCTACCTGCATCGCTTCCCGATCGACATCCTGAAGATCGATCGCTCCTTCGTGAGCCGCCTCACCGGCTCCGACAGCGGCCCCGACCTTGCGCGCGCCGTGATCACACTCGGCGAGACGCTCGGGCTCGAGACCATCGCCGAGGGCATCGAGCTCGAGCCCCAGGTCACCGCACTCCTGGCGCTCGGCTGCGTAGCTGGACAGGGCTTTCTGTTCGCGCACGCCAGCTCTCTCGAGCAGTTGTCGAGAAGTCCGTTCGTGTCGCGGCGCAACGCGCTCCTCGCCTCCCAGGCTCCCGATGAGGACTCGGGCGGCCGGCTCAAGGCGTTCGGCGCGAGGCGCCCGAGAGCGGGGGCCGCTTAGGGAGGGCCAACCGGCCAGCGGGAAGTGACGACCTTCTCGCGACTGTAGAAGGAGACCCCTTGGGGGCCGTGGATGTGCCTGTCCCCAAAGAGCGAGGCCTTCCAGCCCCCGAAGGAATAGTAGGCCATCGGTATCGGCACCGGCACATTGATGCCGATCATGCCGACCTTGACGCGGCGCTGAAACTCGCGCGCCGCCGCACCACTCGAGGTGAAAATCGCCGCGCCGTTACCGTAGGCGTTTGCGTTGACGAGCTCGATCGCAGCCTCGAGCCTCGGGACGCGTACCACCGCTAGCACTGGCCCGAAGATCTCCTCGCGATAGACCTGCATCGTCGGCCGCACCTGATCCATCACCGTCGGCCCCAGAAAAAAACCGTGCTCGTGGCCCTCGACGAGGAGGCCGCATCCGTCGAGCACGAGGTGCGCGCCCTGCTCCACCCCCGAGCGAACGAGTCGGATGATTCTTTCCTTCGCTGCGCGCGTGATGACCGGCCCGATCTCGCTGGTCGGGTCCCGTCCCGGACCGACCCTCACGGCGGCCGCCCCGCGACTGACGGCCTCGACGAGGTCGTCACCGATCGCGCCGACCGCCACCGCGACCGAGATCGCCATGCAGCGCTCGCCCGCCGACCCGAATGCAGCCGCGGCGAGCTGTTCTGCCGCAAGTGCCGCATCCGCATCCGGCAAGACGATCGCGTGGTTCTTTGCACTACCCAGAGCCTGTACCCGCTTGCCCGCCGCGGTCCCGCGCGCGTAGACCGACTGCGCGACCGGGGTGGATCCCACAAAGGAGACCGCTGCCACCTCGGGGTGATCGAGGAGTGCATCCACCGCAGTCTGGTCACCGTGCACGACGTTGAAGACACCCTCGGGCAGCCCGGCCTCCGCCCACAGCTGCGCCAGGATCATCGAGCCCGAGGGGTCGCGCTCGCTCGGCTTCAAGATGAACGTGTTGCCGCAGGCGATCGCGATCGGCGCCATCCAGAGCGGCACCATCACGGGAAAATTGAACGGCGTGATCCCGGCAACGACTCCGAGCGGCTCCCGGAACGAGAACAGATCGATCCCCGTAGACACCTCATCCGAGTAGTCACCCTTCAGGAGGGTCGGAATGCCGCAGGCGAACTCGATCACCTCCAACCCGCGCTGCACTTCCCCCGCCGCATCTGCCAGTACCTTCCCGTGCTCATCCGAGATGACCTCCGCGATCCGCCGTGCCCGTGCATTCACGAGCTCCCTGAACGCAAAGAGGATCTTGGTCCGCCGGCTGAGTGAGACCCGGGACCATGAGGCAAACGCCTGCGCTGCCGACCCGACCGCGCGCTCCACATCGGCGATGCTCGCAAGTGGCACCCATGCTTGCTGCTCGCCCGTTGCGGGATTCCACACGGGCCCGCGCCGCTCCTCGCTCCCGGATTCGGGCTTGCCACCGACCCAATGATCGATGGTCCTCATGGCACTCGCCCGACCGGTGCAGCGTGCATCGTGCCCATCGGGTCAGCTGCGCAACGACTCATCGACGGCCTCGATCAAGCCCTCGATCTCCGCGCCCGTCGTGTAGTGCACGAATGAGAGCCGCGCTGCGCCACGCACCGGATCGACCCCCATCGCCTCGAGCAGCCTTACGGCGTAGAAGTTGCCGTAGCCGATCATGAAGCCTCGGCGGGCCAGGCGGTCGGCGAGCTCGCGCGGCTCGATCGACTGGGGTACGAACGCGACGGTCGCCGCGCGCTCGGCCGCGTGCGCGGGTCCGAGCAGGCGGATATCGCGTCTGCGCTCGAGGAACTCGAGGAGTGTTTGCAGCAGCGGCACCTCCGCTGCACGCAGCGCCTCACGCACCCGCCTCGCGCGGCCGGCTGGATCGCCCCCAGGATGATGATGCGCATCGAGCACATCGAAATACTCGGCAATGCCGCGCGCGGCCGCGACCTGGGCGTGATCGGGACCTGCCGGCCCGAGGCGCTTGAAGGGGTCGTGGGCATTGAAGTAGTGCCCCTCGTTGGCGAGCTGCTCGGCGAGTGCGGGGTTGAGCACCATCAGCCCCTGATGCGGTCCGTAGGTCTTGTAGAGCGAGAGGAGATAGATATCGGCGCTCAGTGCCCTCACATCCGGCAGGCCGTGGGGGGCCCAGGACACCCCGTCGACGACCGTCACCGCTCCGGCGGCGTGCGCCCGCGCGGTGATGTCCCCGACGGGGTTCACATGGCCGACGATGTTCGAGGCATGCGGAAAGGCGAGGACCCGCGTGCGGGGCGACAACAGCTCATCGAGCTCGCTTGCATCGAGGAGACCCGTCTCGGGGTGCACGCGCCACTCCCTGATGACTGCGCCGTGGCTCACCAGGCGGCGCCAGACTCCACTGTTGGCCTCGTGATCCTGCTCGGTGACGATCACCTCATCGCCGGGCTTCAGCAGGGCACGAAAAGCCTGCGCGAGCACGTACGTGTTCTGGGAGGTCGACGGCCCGAAGTGCACCTCGGCTGCCGAGACGCCGAGGTACTCGGCGAGCCGCAGACGCGCCGCATCCATCCATTCGCCCGCCTCCACGGAGGCCGCAAAGGGGTAGTACGGCTGTACCTTCAGCCGACAGTAGTATTCATGCAGCCGCCGGATGACGGCGCCGCACGCATACGATCCCCCGGCGTTCTCGAAAAATGCCTGACCCTCGAGGGTGGGCTCCCCGAAGGCCGGGAATTGCGCTCGCACGAATTGCCGGTCGAGCCTCGGTGTGTCGCGCCCGGCTGGCATCGCGGTAAACGCTGCCCTACTTCGGCTTTCGAAACTTGAACAGGAAGCGATCGGTCTTGTCGACCATCCTGAAGACGATCTGCGTGTGGTCGTCCTGCGGATTGTGCAGGACGCGGCTTTGGCCCACGTACCGGAAGCCCACACTCTCGAGCTCCTGCTTCACGAGTGCTGGGTCAATGCGGTGCAGCGTGTTCGTGTCTCGCGCGCCCGTGCCGGTCGCCGCGGCATGGTCTTCCACGATGAACACGCCCCCCGGCTTGAGCGCATCGAACACCGTCTGGTTGAAACTGCGCATCTCGGCGCTGCCGAACTCCGGATTCCGGAAGTCGTGGTAGTTCTCCGCCGTGAAGACCATGTCCAGATCCGCAGGCAGTTTGAGCGCGGTAGCGGCCTGGACACTGTAGGTGACGTTGTCGCAGTCGGTCTGCGGTGCGGGCGGCGGGCCCATCATCCGCCTCCCCATCCGCTGCAGCTGCTCAGGGGTGAAGTGGAGGATGAAGTTGATCGCCTCGATGTGCCCCGAGCTGCCGACCGCCTTGCAGAGGATGCGCGTGTAATAGCCCCTCGCCGGCTCGAGCTCGGCGATCTTGAGACCCGGCCGCACTCGCGCGAAGGCGAGAACCTGCTCGGGCTTGCGGTTCGCGTCCCGCTCGCGATCGGCCTGCGGGCGGGTGGGATTGTCCACGGCCGCCTGGATGTACCCGGGAATGGACCCGCTCGGCCCCTGTGCCCAAGCTGCCCCCACGACCACACACAGCGCGAGCGCTGCGCTCACACAAGCGACACGTCTCATAAGGGTCTCCGCCTGACGATACGGCTTCGCTGCCGCGAACCCCAATCATAGTTCGCGCGGCTGCGATAGGAAACGATCTGCACGGAGCCGCCGGTCACCGGCGATCGTTGATGTCGAGGCTTCCCGGGGCCGATCGCAGCGTTTTCGGGAGTATCTCCCTGGTGAGGCTGCGCAAGCGTCGCCGAGACTGCACCCGCTGGGAGCGACCAGGGATTCACTGTGAGGCGAATGTGCATTGTGGGAGCTGCGTGGCTGTGCTGCGCTCTCGGGGTCTGTGAATCGACCGGGGCCCGAGCGCAGGCGACGACCTCCACCGCCTCGGTGCCGACGGTCTTTGTCTCTGCGACCGCGATACCGGGGGCTCAGGTCAACCTCGACGATGTTCCCGGAAACGTACAGACCCTCTCCGCCTCCGATCTCACGCGGGAGGGCACGCCCGACCTTGCACTCGCTCTCGAGACGGAGCTGTCGAGCATCAACATCAATGACAATCTCAACGACGCGTTTCAGCCCGACATCCTATATCGCGGCTTCGAAGCCTCTCCGGTGCTCGGAACGCCCGAGGGCCTGGCCGTCTATCAGAACGGCGTGCGCATCAACGAGGCGTTTGGCGATGCCGTCAACTGGGACCTCTTTCCCGACGCTGCGATCAACCGCGTTGAGATCGTGAGCTCGAGCCCGGTCTACGGTCTCAACGCCCTCGGTGCGGGCATCGTGGTGACGATGAAGAACGGCTTCGACTACCAGGGCGGCGATGCGGAAGTGTCGGGCGGATCCTTCGGACAGCGCAATGTCGAGCTGCAGTACGGCGCCAATTCAGGACCCTTCGGGGTCTACGTCGCAGCGCGGGGCCTCGACGAGAGCGGGTGGCGGGAATTCTCCGACTCTCACCTGCGGCAGCTCTACACGGACCTCAGCACGCACACGGATACCGCATCGCTCGACCTGAGCTACACACGCGCGAACAATCTGCTGCAAGGCCAGAGTGCGGCGCCAGTGCAGGAGCTCGCGGTGAATCGCTCGCTCGTTTTCACGGGGCCGCAGAGCAACGTCGATGGACTCGACTTCCTGACGCTGAACGGAGCGTTCGCGCTCAACGACACGCTCTCCCTCCAGAGCGTCCTCTACTACCGCGAGTACTCGCAGAGCGTCTCGAACGGGAACACCACGAGCTACCTGTCCTGCGGTGCCGCGCCCTACCTCGGAGATCTCTGCCAGTCGAACGGTCTGACGCCCGTCACGAATGCAGCAGGGCAGATCCTGCCGGACATCTCCGCTGGCGGCACGATTCCGCTCGGGGAGAACGACTACGAGGAGATTCATGCCTACGGTCGAGGAGGCTCCCTGCAGGCGACCGACACGGCATCCCTCTTCGGCCTGGCCAACCAATTCTCCGCCGGCGCGACGGTCGATTATGCGAAGCTCGGTTTTTTTTCCGGCACCCGGGTCGGCGTCATCAACCCAGAACTGCTCGTGCTCCCCTCGAGCCTCACCGTCGATACACCGGAGAGCTCGCCCGCAGGCGCGGAGTTCGGTGCGACGCCCGTGCTCCTGGAGGCTTTCAACAAGTACTATGGCTTCTACCTCACCGATACGGTCCATCCGAGCTCGGCACTCTCCCTCACCGCGAGCGGCCGCTACAACATCGCGAATATCGATCTGGAAGATCAGCTCGGCACGAACTTGACCGGCAACAACCGCTACGACCACCTCAACCCGGCGATCGGCGGCACCTACAAGCTGACGCACAGGGTCACGGCCTATGCGGGCTTCTCCGAGAACAACCGCACGCCGGATGCGAGCGAAATCGAGTGCTCGAATCCGCTTGAGCCCTGTCTGCTGCCCTCGGATCTCGCCGGCGACCCTCCGAATCTCAAGCAGGTCGTCGCCCACACCGTTGAGCTCGGGCTGCGCGCGACGGTCCCGGTCTCCCCTGCATCTGGAGCGCTCTCGTGGAATCTCAGTGTTTTTCGTACCAACCTGTACGACGATATCTTCGGGATCGCGACCTCTGTGAGCAGCGGATTCTTCGCCAATATCGGCGACACGCGGCGGGAGGGAGTCGAGTCGGGCTTGCGGTACGACGCCGATCGGTTCTCGGCCTATCTCAACTACAGCTACGTCGACGCCTCATTTCGCTCGGCGCTGGCCGTGCCGTCCCCGTCAAACCCGTTCGAGAACGCGGACGGCAACGTCCAGGTCGAGCCAGGCGATCGCCTACCCGGCATTCCGCTCCATCGCATCAAGACGGGACTCGACTATCGGATCCTGCCTCGGTGGTCGGTGGAGGGATCGTTGATCGTCGTGACCGACCAGTACTACTTCGGTGACGAATCGAATCAGCTCGCGCCCATGCCGGGTTATCACGTCGTCGACTTGAGCACGAAGTACTCGGTGAACAGGCACTTCGAGCTCTTCCTCGCTCTCGATAACCTGCTCGACTCCAAGTACGCCACCTACGGGATCCTGAGCGATCCAACGGGCGTAGGAGCCCCAGGAATCCCGCCGGGTGCCGTCACCAATGGAGCGGGAGTGGACAACCGATTCGAGAGTCCTGCCGACCCCTTCGCGGTGTACGGCGGATTCCACATCTATCTCGAGTGAGGGACGGTTGCGCGGCCGCCGCCGCAACCTACGCACTAGGCTCCCTCCGTGGAGTGTCCCTGTCATAAGGGGCGTCTTTGCGCAAGGTCCAAGCGCGCGGCCGAAGGCGGGCATCGTCTTCGCCTCGTTTGAAATTCACCTCCCGGCCCAGTAGCTTACGGATCGCGGGGTCCAAACGGGGGGAACGTTCCCTATGAGCTCGAGTCAGGTATCGCCCGAGACACTTGGCGGCGGTAGGCCCGCACCTGAGTTGGCGCAGCCACCTCCGGTTCCTCCCGGTTCCACCGCCGTCGCCGAGATTACCCTGCGGGGGCTGTTGATCGGCATCGTTATCACGCTCGTCTTAACGGCGGCGAACGTCTACTTCGGCCTCAAGGCGGGCATCACCTTCTCCACCTCGATTCCCGCGGCCGTCATCTCCATGGCAATCCTGCACGGCCTGCGCGGCGCCACGATCCAGGAGAACAACATCGTGCAGACCGTCGCCTCGGCGGCCGGCACGCTGAGCAGCATCATCTTCGTGCTTCCGGGCCTGATCATGGTGGGGTGGTGGACCGGTTTCCCCTTTTGGACCTCATTCACCATTTGCGCAGCCGGCGGCATCCTCGGAGTGATGTACACCATTCCCCTGCGGCGCGCGCTCGTGACCGACTCGGATCTGCCGTACCCGGAGGGCGTCGCCTGTGCGGAGGTGCTCAAAGTCGGTGCCGGCCGGGAGCGCACTGCGGGCATCGCGGCGGTTGAATCTCAAGGCGCGGGGGTAAAGGCCGTGCTGGTGGGCTCGATCGTTTCGGCCCTCTTTTACGTCATCGTTCAGACGCGCATCTTCGCAAGCGACGTGGCGCAGTATTTTCGCCTCGGCAGTCGGGGTGCAGCGACGGGCTTCGATTTCAGCCTCTCCTTCGCATTGCTCGCCATCGGCCACCTCGTAGGTCTGTCGGTCGGTATCGCGATGCTCGTCGGGGCGCTCATCGGCTGGGGCTGGGCGGTGCCCTACTTCACTGCCCTGCACCCTCTTGCAGGTGCCCCCGCGGATGTCGCACAAAGCGCCTGGAGCCATTCGGTACGGTTCGTGGGTGCAGGCGCGATCGGCGTCGCTGCGGTCTGGACACTCGGAGCGCTCGTGAAGCCGATCGTCGGCGGCCTCGCAGGCGCCATGGCAGCTGCGCGGGTGCGCAAGGCGGGCCACGCGCACACCTTGCCGTCCGTGGAGCGCGACATTCCCATCGGCATGGTGGGCCTGGTGTCGCTGCTCTGCCTGCTGCCGGTGCTCTGGCTGTTCTGGCGTTTCGGCGCGACGAGCGCTCTCTCCGGCCATGCCTGGGCCCTCGCGATCGAGGCGGTCATTTTCGTGGCGGTGATGAGCTTCCTGGTCTCGACGGTGTGCGGCTACATGGCCGGTCTCATCGGCTCCTCCAACAGCCCCCTTTCCGGCGTCGGCATCCTGGTCGTAGTCCTGTTCGCGTTGCTGCTCGTGATGGGCGTGAAATCGCGCCTGCCGGTAGGCGCGGGCAAGGCACTGGTTGCGTTCGCGCTGTTCGTGACTGCCGTGGTGTTCGCCGTGGCATCCATCGCCAACAACAACCTCCAGGACCTGAAGACCGGCCAGTTGGTGGACGCCACTCCCTCCAAGCAGCAGTGGGCACTGGTGATCGGCGTTCTCGCCGGCGCCGCCGTCATCCCGCCGGTGCTCGATATGCTCAATCATGCCTACGGCTTTCTGGGTGCGCCTGGGGTCGATCCGGCGCGCGCTCTGCCGGCACCACAGGCCGGATTGATCTCGGCCCTCGCTCAGGGGGTCATTCAGAACAACATCGACTGGGGCCTGATCGGCACCGGCGCACTGATCGGCGCCGCCTGTATCGCTTTGGATGAGATTCTGCACAGGGCCACCCCATCCATGCGCCTGCCGCCGCTCGCGGTCGGGTTGGGGATGTATCTGCCGACCTCCGTGACCCTTATGGTCGTGGCAGGTGCCATCGTCGGCTGGGTGTTCACGCGGCGGGCCGATCGCTCCGTCGCGCCGCAAGCGACGAAGCAACTCGGGGTATTGCTCGCCTCGGGCCTCATCGTGGGGGAAAGCCTGCTCGGTGTCGTCTTCGCCGCAGCGATCGCCTTCTCCGGTAATCCCGCCCCGATCGCCCTCGTGGGCGAGCGCTTCGAGACCGCCAGCATCCTGTGCGGTGGCAGCGCCTTCGTAGCGGTGAGCTATCTGCTCTATCGGTGGATCACACGCCTCGCGCTTTCGCCGAAACCTTGAACGGGGTCCGCAATTTCTTGCCAATCAAGGGGTTCGGCTGACATCGCGGAAGATACGTACGGACCGGCTGCAGGCTCCGCACGATACTCTTGCCATGTCACAAACCCGCGGCGAGGTGCCCCCATCGACAACTGCGCCGCTCGATCGCGTCCTGCCCGAGCTCGATGCGGACCTCCTCAGGCGCTATGACACGGTCGGCCCGCGCTACACCTCGTATCCGACAGCCCGGGAATTCGGCCCGCATTTCGGCGAGGAGGAGTACCGGCGCTCCGCCGAGCTCAGCCGCCAAGGTGCGGACACTGCTCTTTCGCTTTACATTCATATTCCCTTCTGCGAAAGCCCGTGCTTCTACTGCGGATGCAACCGGCTCATCACCCGCGATCATGACGCCGCGGACCGTTACATCGAGTACCTGGTGCGTGAGGCGACGATCGTCGCACCCCTGCTCGACCGCACTCGCGAGGTGCGACAGCTGCATCTCGGGGGCGGTACACCGAACTTCCTGCGAGCCCGGCAGCTGTCGAGCCTGATGGATGACCTCGACCGGCGCTTCCATCTGAGCTCCGCTGCCGCCCGGGATTACTCGGTCGAGCTCGATCCACGCTTTCTCACAGAAGAGTTCATTCCGGAGCTCGCGCGCTGCGGATTCAATCGTGCGAGCTTCGGCGTGCAGGACTTCGATCCCGATGTGCAAAGGGCAGTCAATCGGATTCAGAGCATTGCGCAGACGCTCGATGCCATCGAGGCCTGCCGGACGCGGGGCTTCCGCTCGATCAACATCGATCTTCTCTACGGACTTCCGCGGCAGACGGTAGAGAGCTTCCGCAAGACCCTGCGAGCCGTTGTCGAGGCGCGCCCCGAGCGCGTCGCCGTCTACGGCTACGCGCATCTGCCAAACCTCTTCAAAGCACAAAGACGCATTCCTCCCCGCGAGCTCCCGGATGCAGAGGAGCGCGTGGGGCTGCTGCGCCTTGCCATCGAGGAGCTCGGCGGCGCGGGCTACCTTTACATCGGCCTCGACCACTTCGCGCTGCCACAGGACGACCTCGCTGTCGCGCGGGAAAGGGGCGGCCTGCATCGTAACTTCATGGGCTATACCGTCCACGCCGATTGCGATCTCATCGGACTCGGGGTGAGCGCGATCAGCCACACCGGCGATAGTTACAGCCAGAACCATCGCGAGTTGGAGCGCTGGGAGGGCGCGCTCGATGAAGGGCGGCTCCCGATCTGGCGCGGGCTCACGCTCAGCTTCGATGACCGCGTGCGCGCCGATGTGATCCAGCGGATCATGTGCGTGGGCGAGGTCGATGTCCCGGCGGTCGAGAAACGGCACGGGATCGACTTCGCGTCGTATTTCGCCCTGGAGCTCGGCAGGCTCGCCGTGCTGGAGGACGACGGCCTCATCACGCAAGACGGCGGGCGCATCCGCGCAAGCGCGCGCGGGCGCCTCCTGCTACGGCTCGTCGCGATGACCTTCGACCGCTATGTCGGCGCGGCGAGCCTCGCGAGTGCGACGAATGCGGGCCAGACCGCGGCCAGCTCGGCGAAGGGCAGACCGACGACCGCCGCGCAGCCCGGCGGATCTGCGCAGAGTCCGTTCTCGCGAGTCATCTGATCGCTGTAGCCCCGCGCGCCGTGCAACAGGCCCGCGTGTCGATCCTCGCCGGCCTGACTCGTCGTACAGGTCAAAGCAACCGGTTTCACCCTCGGGAGATTCGCATGAAATACCTTGCCTTGATCCGCCATTCAGAAGCTCTCCGCGACGCGGGCCCGCCGGCGGCGCTCATGGATGCGATGGGGCGTTTCATGCAGAAGTCCTTTCAGGACGGCTCGCTCGTTGACACCGGCGGCTTGCTACCGAGCAAGGACGGCTTCCGCCTACGACTTACCAACCGCACGCTTTCCGTCACCGACGGTCCCTTCACGGAGAGCAAGGAAGTGATCGGCGGTTGGGCCATTCTCAAGGCGGACTCGCAGGCCGAGGCAAAGCGGATCGCCCAGGAGTTCATGGAGCTGCACCGCAGGTACTGGCCGGAATTCGAAGGCGAGTCGGAGGTGCGGCCAATGTTCGACCCCGGAAAGGGCCGGTAGGATCCGCAGACCGCCGCGATGGCCATTCGCTCCTAGCGGACCCTCTCGATGAGCTGCTCTGTCAGCGTGCGCCGATGGCGCGAGAACTGCTCCACGCAGGCGCGCAGGTACGGGCTCATCTGCCGCTTGGCATACGCGAGATAGCCGACGTCGTGCAGCTCCCTGAGAGTTTGACCGTAGTCGTCGAGGAGCGCCGTCGAGAGGAGTCTTCCGGTGCGCTTCGCTCCCACGCGTGTCGAGGAGGAGAGCCAACGCGCCCGGCCGGGCAAAGCACGCACGGCCGCAATTGCCATCACGGATGAGGTCTCGAATATCGAGCGCCCCTGTCGCGTCGCCTCCTCCTTGAGCTCCTCCCACCGGCCGCTGATGAGCTTCGCGGATGGGAGGTCGGCGGGCTTGAGTCCCCGCGCCTGGGTTCGAATCTCCGTCCACTCCTTGCGAAGGGTGGCCACATCGAGGGGCGGTGCATTGACCGTCCGGGCCAGCCGTGAGGAGGCCTGCTCCAGGCCATCGAGCAGTTGCTCGACGTTCTCGAACTGCGCTTCCTTCTCGAGGAGTCCCTCATCCTTCAATGCTGCGGCGATCTCTGGGATCAATCGTCGCCCGAGGCCGCTCAGATCGGCAAGTGCCGCGAACACCCACACTGGAGAGACCCGAAACGCCGCGATGCCGAGAAGCTCTATGGCGTGGCCCATCCCCCGCCGGGCAAGGAAGTATTTCGGCGGCGGCGCTTCAGGGGGGTAAACGTCCCTGGCGCCGCCGACTTCCTCGACCAGGTAGCGCAGCGTCGCATCAACGAGGCTCCTGTACAGCTGCCCCTGACGCACGGCTCGTGGCACCGCCAGCTCGCCGATCTCACGCAGGAGTCCCGCGCTCAAGCCCAGCGCCGAGCGGACCACGCGTTCGGGCAGGGACAGCAGATACGTTCGCACGCGGTGGCTTACGCGATGGCCGGCTTGCCGAACCGATTCGACTGCGTCTGCCCTTTGCGAGCCAAACCCCAGACGATGAAGCCCGCGGACACGACGCTCGCGGCCAATGTCACAGCCGGCCGCAGCTCGGGATTGCGGCCGGCCATGTGCAGCCAGATCGCCGCAGCGTCAAGAGTGCCGGGGATCATGAGCAACCAGGCAGTTTGACCCATATCGTGCAAGCGCCGCGCCTGGAGAACCAGCGCGGGGAAGAGCAGTGTCACGAGCACCCACTCGCCATTGCGACCCTTGACCAGGAAGAAGTAGAGCGCGGCGACCGCGAGCAGGGGCACGAGCGCGTGGATGAAACCGGCGCGCGAAGTGCGCCCGCCCGGATTTGCGAAAAAGTCCTCGTAGCGGGTGACGCCTGCCTCGGGCTCGCCAAGCGTCGCAGCGTGCCGCTGCAGTACACCGCGGTAGTAATTCAGATAGGCCAGCATGAGAAAGCCGTTCAGCGCGAAGGCGCCGAGCGCCAGCCCGGCCGCGAGCGGCTGGTGCTCGAGGATCACCGCCCAGTAGAGCGCGCAGAGGGAGATCGGCATCACGACGCACAGCGCGAGCGGAACGAGGACGCCGGCGAGG